>VYMG01000029.1_pt1 | contig 159801 bp, 135 predicted proteins | sample 5115261 | NCBI WGS metagenome assembly VYMG01 (sample SAMN12291781, study PRJNA351875) | freshwater metagenome | isolation source: freshwater lake | place: USA: Michigan, Wintergreen Lake | collected 2013-08-08
AAGCCTGCGATTCCACTGAAAACGCTGCAGCTGATGCACAAACGGCTCAGCAGTATGGAATTTTTTTGACGGCTCGCGAAACCATTGTACGCTACTGTGCGTACATACTTCAAGAGGTACTAATGCCGGACAACAGGCCATCACGAAACCCACAGAATGCACCGAGCATCGGTGCCCGGCTTCGCTCCCAGCGGGTGGACAAAATGGGAAAAAGCCTCCGTGATGTGGCCAAACTCGTCGGCTGTGCTCCGATTCATCTGTCTGACATTGAGACGGGCAAAAGATCGCCCTCCGACGAACTGCTTCAAGAGATCGCCCGCGTCTACCGCATCCCGGAGGCGGAGCTTCGAGCAGGATTCCATCGACCCGACAGCGACGTCATCCAGCTCGCAAGCGAGAATCCAGTCGCTGCCGAAAAGGTACCAATCTTCCTCCGCGAGGCCCGAGGTATCTCGGCCGAGCAATGGGACGCCCTTATCAAACAAGCCCGCAAGCTCCCTCGTGACACCTCTGAGTAGTTTCATTGCGCGCCGAGTGTACGCAAGGTGCGTACATCGAGGCGTGAGTTCCTGAGACAGGAGAACACCAGTGCAAGAACCCCGCCGAATGACGCCTAGGTCCGCCAGTCGCAAGACGCCCGTTGAACCGCGATTAACGCCGAGGCGTGCCGCCCCGAACGAGCGGATGACACAGCAACTCCTGTTCTGTTTTCGATGCGGATATCCCGCAGACGGCTCACGTCCAACCTGCGCCAAGTGTGGTGCTCCCCAATGCATCAGCTGTTCTGAATGAGGAAGACGCCATGAAGAACAAAGACTCCCTACTCAACACTCAACCAGAAGCGACCAGCACAACGGCTGGCGAGCCGCAACGACTGGCTAGTCGCCAGAGCTCGGTGCATTTCTCTTCAGAGACCGATGAGTGGCCAACTCCGGGCAATCTGTTCGCTGAGCTCGATGCAGAGTTCCGCTTCACACTCGATGTCTGTGCCAGTGCAGACAACGCGAAGTGCGAACGCTACTTCGATCGGAGGATGAACGGGTTGACCCAAACGTGGACCGGGATGTGCTGGATGAACCCACCTTATGGCAGGACGATCGGGCTTTGGATTCGGAAGGCTCACGAGTCGTCAATGGAGGGAGCAACTGTGGTTTGTCTGATTCCAGCAAGGACTGATACCGAGTGGTGGCACAAATATGTCGTGAAGGCGGACGAAGTGCGCTTCGTGCGAGGGCGACTTCGGTTCGGCAACGCCACGTCCGGGGCACCATTTCCATCGGCAATCGTCGTGTTCCGGGCAAGAACACCCAAGTCCACACATTTCAGCCGCGGGGTGTTTCTTCGTCGCGTTTCAGGCCCACAAGCTAGCTCGTAGCCATTCGTTCACCAGCCATCGCGCAACACCATCGGACGATCGAAGTCACGATGTTCCCGCAATGGAAGCTCCCGCAAACCCGACTGACTGGAGGTATCAATGACGACGCCTACAAATCTGCAACCCATGCGGCCACCGGAACCTGACCGACTCACCGTGAGCCGTTCCGAAGCTGCGCGAATGCTCGGAATCAGTGAACGACTCCTCTGGACGTGGACGAACGCTGGGGTCATTCCCCACGTTCGCATCGGCGCGCGGGTTCTCTACCCGGTTGACCAGCTTCGCGAGTGGCTGTCTGACGCGACCAACCGCCACGAGACCCGAGGGACTCGGTCCCGACCGCGGATGTAATCGAATAATCTCCACAGCACACGAGGCCGCGTCAGCGGCGGAGGCAGATATGGCATCAGTCTTCAAACGCCCGGGCCGAAAGAACTGGATCGCGCAGTGGTTCAACCACGACCGTACCCGACGATTCGAGCGATCAACAGGCACGACCGATCGCAAACTCGCCGAACGACTCGCCAACAAGTGGGAGAATCGCGAGATTGAGCGACGCGAAGGACTCATCGACGTTCGCGCTGAGTCTCTCGCCATCCACCAAGCCCAGCCGCTTTCGCATCATCTCGCAGCGTTCATGGCATATCTCGAAGGCAAGGGAACCGCGACCCAGACGATCGACACCGCTGAGGCACGGATCAAGGCGATTCTCTCAGAAGGGAACATGCTCACGATCCACGACCTCACGCCCGCGGGCGTCCTCGCGGCGATCAAGCGACTTCGTGTCCCGGGGCGAGTCACGCCCAAGGGCATCTCGAACAAGACCGCGAGCCACTACATCACCGCCATCAAGAGCTTCAGCCGCTGGATGGTGCGCGACAAGAGGGCGGCCTTGGATGATCTGTCCAGTCTTCAAGGGTTCAACGAGCAGACTGACCGTCGGCTTGTGCGTCGAGACCTTCAGCCTGAGGAGGTCGCACGGATACTCGAAGTGGCCAGCGAAAGCGAGTCCGTTCTTGTGGAGCGGCCGTATCGAACGGCTGAAAAGGAACGGAAAGTCGCCTTGATTCGGATGACAGTTCCAAATCGTGCCTGGGCGTACCGGATTGCAGCCGAGACAGGATTCCGTGCGTCCGAGGTCAGCAGTCTCACGCCGGAGAGCTTCGACCTCAACTCCGTCCCGCCAACCGTGACGGTCGCAGCCGCCTACTCAAAGCACAAGCGGATGGACGTTCAACCCATCCGTCGGGAGTTTGCCGATTTGCTCGCAGGTTTTCTCAAGGGCAAGAGGAGAGGTGAGCGGCTCTTTCCCCTGCCACCGAGGAAGGCCGCTCTGCTCGTGCGGGCGGACATGGAGAATGCCCGAGCTCGGTGGATCGCCGAAGCGACCGACGAAGCGGATCGGGCGAAACGCCTCGACAGCGATTTCCTGCGCCATAACGACCGCCAAGGCCGAGTGGTGGACTTCCATGGTCTGCGGCACACCTTCATCAGCCAACTTGTCCAGACGGGCGCCAGTGTCAAGGTTGCCCAGGAACTCGCCCGCCACAGCACGCCCACGCTGACCATCGGTCGCTACTCGCACACCCGCCGCGACGACCTTGCGGCAGCCCTCGAAGAACTTCCCGGCACTAGTGCTTTCGGAGCCCGGCCTTCGACCTCCGGGCAGATTGCTGGCGGCCAATTATCGTTGAATGTCCACGGCGACCACCAGCACCAGCACCAGCACAACATGACCAAAACGGGACGGCAAGCTGCCAGCGGCTGCGAGAGCGTGCGACGCCCACCCAAAGACAAGGCTCGCACAAAGTCCTTGACTTTCAGGGACTTCTGCGAGCCTGTGCGAACCGATGCCACACTATTCGTGAATGCCGAGTATCGACCTCATACTGGGCACGGATCGAACACAGTTAGCGGACCGACTTGAAGAACTGGCACGACTTGTCCGGCTGCTCCGAAAGGAGGCGGCCGATGGTCAGTTCGAGCAGCGGAGAGGGTGGGATAGCAAGACTGGGTGATGTCCCGTTCACGCGGGGACCGTACCAACAAGTCAAGATCACGCGAGGGAAGTACGCGGGTTGCATCGGCATCAAGCCGTCGCACCCGCTTGATCCGGCGTTTGCGTACCTGCCGCCCGGACGCGATGACGTCCAGAAGGCGAATGCCGATCTGTTCGTAGCGGCTCCGGATCTGCACGCCGCGCTGACCAGAATCGCATACGAACCATTCGGCGACGCTGAGGCATCGCACGCACAAGTGCTCCACGACATTACCTGCTACGCCCGCCGCGTTCTGAACGGGGGTGGAGCGTGATCCTCATCCTCCTCCTCATCGCCCTCATTGGCTTCGTCGTCGGCTTCGCAACGTGCTGGGTCATCTGTGTGCCCACTCGCGAGCTGCCACCCACAAACGGACCGCACACCAAGCTCGGACCTGGTGGCGCGTTCGACATCGACATCTTCGCCTGATTCCAGGCATCACCACATCGCCGGCGTTCACGCCGCGCAGGAGCTTCTCACATGGCAATTACCGCAACGCAGAAAGAACAACGCAACTTGGGCATCGGATCGTCCGACGCTCCCGCCCTTCTCAGCTTTGACCGCTGGGGCCGCACGCCTTACGACATCTGGCTCGAGCGCACCGGCCAAGTCCCGCCTCGCACCGGCGACGAGTCCTTCATCATGGAGATCGGGACGGCGCTCGAGCCATTCATCTTGAAGAAGGCAAGCGAGAAGGTGGGAATGAAGGCCTTTGCCCCGACTTCAACGCTTGTCCACAAGAACGGCGTGATGCGGGCCAACGTCGATGGCATGTTTGACGCATTCAAGAAGGGCAAGCCGGTCTTGGAAGCGAAGTCCTCCCGCGTTGTGCGTGAGGGATTCGGCGAGCCTGGCACGGCGGAAGTGCCTGACGACATCATGTGCCAAGTGCAGCACCAGCTCGCTTGTGCGGAAAGCGACATTGCCTACGTCGCCAAAGTGGATTTCGTGTGGGGCCAGTTCGACATGTTCGTCGTCCCCCGCAACGAAGACTACATCAAGATGCTTGAGGAAGCGGCCCTGACCTTGTGGGAGTGCATCAAGACGAAGCGCGAACCCACCGGGCATGGCTCGATGGACTATCTCAAGCAGATCAAGCGCACTGAAGGCAAGACAGTTGAGATTGCCGGCGACATCGTGAAGATGGAGCGAGAGGCGAAGCGGGTGCATGAAGAGGCGGAAGCGGCTTACGAAGCTGCCAAGGCTGCACTCGTCCAGGCTCTCGGCGATGCTGACGGTGCGACGACAAAGGACGGCTTCAAGATCAGCTACAAGAGCCAGTCACGAGCCGGCATCGACAAGGAGCTTCTCACCACCAAGTTCCCCGACGTCGCCAAGGAAGTCGCCACGTCCACGACGTTCCGCGTGCTTCGCGTCACTGCCCCGAGCACGAAGGGGAAGAAGGGGGGTGCATCTTGACCGCACCAACTACCACGGCCCTGGCACACGCCCCTCGCGGCACTACCGCCATCGCTCCGTACCGCCTCTCCGAAGAGACGATGCAGATCCTGCGCGACTCGATGATGAAGGGCGCCAACGCCAGCGAACTCCAGGCGTTCCGCATGGTTGCGGAGAAGATGCAGCTTGACCCCATCGCCAAGCAGATTCACGCTGTCAAGCGTTGGGACAACAAAGAGCAGCGGCACGTCTGGACGTTCCAGACCAGCATCGACGGCTATCGCCTCATTGCACAGCGCACTGGCGAGTATGAGGGGCAGACGCCCCCCGAGTGGTGCGCCAAGGACGGGGTGTGGAAAGATGTTTGGCTGTCAGACGATCACCCTGCCGCCGCTCGCGTGGGTGTGTTCCGCAAAGGCTTTCGCGAACCCCTCTTTGCCGTCGCCACCTTCGACCAGTACGTTCAAACTTACTACGACAGCGACAACAAGAAGCACGTCATCAACAGCATGTGGACGAAGATGCCGGCGAACCAGCTCGCCAAGTGCGCCGAAGCACTCGCATTGCGCAAAGCCTTCCCCCAAGAACTCAGCGCCGCGTACACCGACGACGAAATGGGGCAGGCAGACGCCGACGTTCACGAGCACGCACGCGAACCCCTCAACAACATCCAGGACACCACCGTCGTCAAAGCTCGTGCGACGGGCCTGGACTACATGAACGCCATGAAGGCGTGGACCAAGTACAAGGGCGGTTCTCAGTTGCTCAACAACGCCTGTGCTGAGTTTGGTGTCGCGACGGGCGTCGTCAGCAAGGGCCAAAAGCCGACCCTCCAGCAATACGCCCTGCTGATCGACTTTATCGAAGCCAACAAGCACCGCCCGTTTGATGAGGCGATTCAACAGATCATCGACCCTCGCGCCCGCCAGGACGAAGGCGACAAGGGCGAGCATGACCAAAGCGACGACAGCAAGGCAGAGCCCGATTTCGTCGCCTGATCCATTCTCGTGCTGCGCGGTTATTCCCCCCGGCCGCGCGGCGCTTTCCTCCGAGCTTCAACACGAAAGGAGGCACCAGTGATATAGCACATTAGAACAGACACACTTCCAACATCGTTGCTCGCGCGGTGTAAGCACGCGAGCAGCATTCCCCCTAACGCGGCACGGCCGCAAGGAGTTCAGTGTGAATCAGAAGCCCAGCGTCGGTCGCATCGTTCACTACCAGGCTTACGGCACACCAGGCGGTGAGTTCCCGAGTGTTGCCCGTGCGGCCGTCATCACCGAGGTTTACTCGGACACAGACATCGGCGTGTGCGTGCTGAACCCGCAAGGCATCTTCTTCAACCGCGTGCAGTACAGCGAAACGCCGAAGCCCGGCTGTTGGAACTGGCCCCCTCGCACGTGATTAGCTACCCCCCTGTGATGAGTGTTGAGAGGCTTTGGGTTGCGTGGGGCTTGCGCTCGTGAGAACGCCCCGACCAACGCGAGATCGAGCAGCAATCCAACACGGTGTCGAGCGGGGGGAACCCCGTTCGACGCTTTGAAAGGAGCCGAATATGGCACGCAAGCCAAGCGATTTCAACAAGGCGACACACAGCGGTAAGGCTGTGCAGTGCCAGATCTGCAAACGCATGATCGGCCGCGGCAAGGCGAAGTACGTCTATCACGAGCAAGTCAGCAACTTCCGCGGCGAGGACATCACCCACACGCGATGCCCTGAGTGTGTCACCCGTGTGGGACGCCGGCATGAGGAACCCGAGCCCGATTACGGCGGCGTGCTTGGAGCGGACGGACAGGTTCATTCGGACGCTGATGAAGGTCTGTGATTCTGATCTGCGCCGTGCGGGTACGGCCTAAGCGGCGAGAGTCGCACACCCGTGGCAGCCCGGAAAGACGGGCGTTCTCCTTATCTCCCCCGTGAGTCCGCGAGTCCTTCCTCGCGAGGCTCCCTGCCGGTGCAAGGTCCGGCCACGGGGTTTCGCAATGAGCAAGGATGCTTTCATTCCCCCGCTCCCCCCCGTGGAGCAACTCGTCGCCCCCGGCTGCTGGATGCAGCTCACGGCGCTGGAGGTTGGCGTCGCCACCCTCCTCCTCGCCGCGTCGTGGTCGCAGGGGTGCCTGCTTCCCAACGACGCGCATGCGCTCGCGGACATCTCCCGCGACTCGTCCTGGCTGCACGAAGAACGTGCCAGCAACCGGATGAAACACGCCCTTGGCATCCACGTCGATGCGCAAGGCTTGCTCTGCACTCACGCACGTCGAGTGTTCGACGCGCTGCACGAGCGACACACGGCCGTTTCGGCCAAGCGTGCCGCCGCCGGCCGCTCCGGCGCCGCCGCGAAGTGGGGGCAGAGACCCCCGCCCACATGGCAAATGCCATCGACCGGATGGCAAATGCCATCGGGTATGGCAAATGCCACCCCGGCGCCATCTTCTGCGCCTTTGTCTTCAGCGCTTGAGCGCCCTGATTTATGCGCAAATGAAGGGCGCTCTAGCGCTGGCGCTGCTGTCGGCAAGCTGCACGCGGGGATTGACGCCCAGGTCGAGGCATCGCTCCGGTACTGGCGGATGACGCAAAGCAAGCGGATGCTGCTGGAGGCGTGCGAAGAGTGGGCGCGGCAGAAGAAGGACGTCGCCGACTACCACGCGACGTGCCACCGCATCGCGATGCACCCCAACGTCACGCCGGCCCTGGTCGAGATCGCCATCGCCCGTGCGAGCACGACCGAAGACCCATGCCCCAAACCGCTGGGTTACGTCATCAACGCACTGGGCGTGTCGAAGCGAGCACGCGCCGCGCTCAAGCCCTATCTGGGAGACATGCCCGTGATCGAGCGGTGGGCGGAGTTGGAAGCCAAGGTTGCAGACGGCCGGCGTGCCCATGAAGCCGTCCGTGCGCTCGAGCTTCGCATCACGCGAGAGGATCAACAACAGGGGGTGAAGTGTGGGTAGACGAAGCAGCGACATCAAGGCACGCTTTGACGACGACATGTGGCGTATGGGGCTCAGCCTCAAAGCGCTGCGCATTTCCCAAGATCTGATGCGATGCCTGGGCGAAGGGGGAGCGGCCAACGTCGCGATTGCGCTCCGTCAAGTCGCCGCCCGCTGCATTGATCTGAGCAACGAGTTTGACAAAGGCCCACCCCCGGAGGAAGTCGCAGACGAGCAGCGTTTGTTCGATGCGACTCAACACGTTCATTCAACCCCCTTGCATGGAGAGCAACATGTCCAAAGAGAAACTGAAGTTTGCCCGCGGCAAACCGTTCCCGGTCGAAGTGTGCGATGCACTTCGCGAGCTGGTCGGCCGCAAGAGCGTGGCACAACAGAACCGCGAGAACGCATTTGCTGACCGTGACGCGGCCCTGAGCGAAAAAGCCAAGCTGAAGAACCCCAAGAGTCCTGAGTACGCGGCCGCGTCGATCATGCACAGCGATGCCGAGGAGCGCATCAAGCAGCTCCAGCATGACATTCGGTACTTCGAGAAGGAGATCGACAAGATCATCGGCACGCCCGATTCGCTCGATCAGATGCAGCTCAACCTGAGCTTCGACCCGCCGCCGATGGAGAAGCCCAAGAAGGATGACGAGCAACTGGAGTTTGGCGAAGGCGAGAAGAAGGTCAAGGCGGTGGGCAAGCCCGGTCCGGTGAAGCCCGACGCCCCCGATCCCAACGCCGGCACGGGCGTGAAGCAGCACTTGTCCGCCGACATCAAGGAGCTGGACCTGTCCGATGTGCTCATCAAGAAGCTCCGCGGCGAGGGCATCACCACGGTTGGGCAGTTGCGCTCGGCGAACGAGGCTCCCGGCGAGAGCCTGCAACACATGTTCGGGATCACCGATGACCAGGCGAACCAGATCGGCAAGGCCCTGGGCGCGTACCTGAAGAAGCACGACAAGGCCGACGCCGAAGCCGACCGCGATGCCGAGGGCCTCACCAAGCGGGTGATGCGCATGGGACGCGGCAACGTCGATCCCCACGCCAGCGACGGCCCGCGCGTGATGCGCTCGCGTCCTCGCGTGGGCAAGGGTGCGACGAAGACGAAGGGCCGCAAGGTCTCTCGCAAGTAACACACGTCCCGCACGGGTGAGAGCGCGTGCGGGGTATTGGAGGTTCCCATGCCCAAGAAGACGAATACCGAAGACACCGGCCGCATGAACATCAAACTGCGCAACGCGAGCGACATCGTGAGCGCGGTTGCAGCCAGGCGGCCGACCGTCGATACCGAATCGGTTTTGCTCGCCGTCCATCTGCGTGATGCGGAGTGGTCCGCCCAGATGCAGAAGTTCATCGGCCTCGCCGTGAAGCCCACGCATATGCCCCGCAAGCCAACCAAGCCCGTGGAGAAGAAGTGATGCACATCGCGTTCAAACCCATGCCCGTTGCACCCCCATGCCGCTCCGTCGCTCGATCTGCGCTGCACATGCGTTCGTCGGCAAGCGTCGCGATGATGAAACTCAGACAAGAGCTGACGAGGATTCATGCGACAGACGTTGTTCTTGAAGCTGGCTTCAACGAAACCCAGCTTCGTAACGACGACTACCCCCGAGCTGACGCGAAGCCGTCGCACCCCCGCGTGCGACTCACGTTCAAGAAGGGCGGGAAGCTGGCGATGAGCATGACGTGCGGGGGCACAACGAATTGGTGGTACAACGTCCACCTGATCGCCGCGTCACTCGAGCGCATGCGGGCGTTGGATCGGTACGGCTGCATCCAGAGTGACGAGCAGTACCGCGGCTTCGCGTCGCTTCCGCCTGGCGTGAGTGTCCCGGTGCATGAGTGGGCAAGCGTGGAATCCGCGTGCCGCTATCTCTCCACCGTTGGCGGTGGGGTCTACATGGGCGAGCAGCCTGACGCCGAGATCCTGGATCGTCTCTATTCGCTCGCCGCCAAGCGTGCCCACCCCGACGCCGGCGGCAGCAACGAGCAGATGGCAAAGGTCAACCGCGCCCGCGACTACATCCGGGGGGTGTTGAATGGGAAGTAAGCAACGCCGCCAGCTCGCCCGCGCACGTCGCCGCGAGCAGATCAACAGCATGGTCATCGCCAACCTGAAGAACGATGTTGTCGAGCGACAGGTCGTGATCGACCAATTAAAGAAGAAGATTGAGCACGCTGAAGCCCTGCTCGGCGCGTTGGGTGATCGTCCTGGTGATGTGCCCATGCTCCAGTACAACATCGTGTTCGGCGAGTACGAAATCCGCGTGATGTCGGGTTTGCAGCGAGAGTTCTTCGTCCGGCGTCACGGTGATCGGCTGCTCAAGCAGCTCAACGAGAAGTACCCGCCCGCCAATGAGATTTCGAGGCTACGCCGATGAGCATCCTTCTCTCCATCGACCCCAGCTTGTCATGCACCGGCTGGGCGACGTTCGACATCACGGAACACAAGCTGCTCAACTGCGGTGTGGTGCAGGAGTCGGAAGGTGCTGATCTCGTCGCTCGATGCGATGACGTGGTTCGTCGCACGCTCGCGTCAGCGTTCAGCGTCCACGACATGAGCGAAATCACCGATGTTGTGTTGGAACTGCCTCAGACGCAGGTGCATGGCATGGAGCGTTATGCGCAGGCGACGCTACCCAACTACGGCATGATCGTCGGCTACTTCGCCGCATGGATCAAAGGCGGGATTCTGTTCCGGCCGCGTCTTCATCCCGTGACGGTGACGCAGTGGGCCTTGCGTTCGCCCACGGGCGGGAAGCAGAAGCCCCGCCGCGTCGCCGCTGTCCAGTACAGGTTTGGCTTGGACCTGCTGAATGGCCCCGACAAGCTCCCCAAAGACATCGCCGGCAACGCGGCCGACGCGATTCTCCTGGGTGATTGGTTTCTCAACCAAGCTGAGGCGGCCGTCCGTGCGCACCTTGCAGTGCATGGGGGGAAGAAGGCGTGAGCGTCACCTACCGCTCATTCTGTTCCGGCATCGAGGCTGCCACCGTCGCGTGGCATCCGCTGGGCTGGCGCTGCCTCTCCGTCAGCGAGATCGACGATGCGGCGTGCAGCGTGCTCGCCCACCACTACCCCCATGTGCCCAACGTCGGCAACATGGAAACCTGCCTGCGCGGCAAGGACGTAGCACATGCAGACCTCTTTGTGGCCGGAACCCCCTGCCAGTCCTTCAGCGTCGCCGGGCTCCGCGAGGGACTACGCGACCCGCGTGGCAACCTGGCACTCGTCTATCTGGGCCTTGTTGACCGCCACCGGCCCAAGTGGGTGGTGTGGGAGAACGTCCCCGGCGTCCTGTCAAGCGGATCAGGACGGGACTTTGGTGCCTTCCTCGGGGCGTTGGGCAAGCTCGGGTATGGGTGGGCCTACCGAGTGCTGGACGCTCAATACATCCGAGTGGAATCACACGCTCGCGCCGTCCCCCAGCGCAGGAGACGTGTGTTCGTTGTCGGACATCTTGGAAGCTGGCAGCGTGCCGCAGCGGTACTACTTGAGCGCGAAAGCCTGTGCGGGCATCCTGCGCCGAGCCGCAAGGCGGGGCAAGGCTTTGCCGGCACACTTGGAGGCGGCGCTGCGGGCCGTGGCTGGTCAGACGACACAGAGCGCATGACCTTCATCGCAGACGATGTGGCAGGCACGCTTTCACCGGGCGCGCATCCCGGCGGGGCCAATGGCCAAGACGCCCACACCAACATGCTTGTGCCCAGCGTCACAAGTGCAATGACCAGCAAGTGGGCCAAGGGCTCGGGCGGGCCAAGCGGTGACGAATGCCAGAACCTCGTCGCCCACGCCCTCACCCATACCGCCACCGTCCGCCGCCTCACCCCGCGCGAGTGCGAACGCCTGCAAGGCTTCCCCGACGACTACACGCTTGTCCCTCACAGCAAGAAGCTCACCAGCGACGCCGCCCGCTACCGCATGTTGGGCAACAGCATGGCCGTCAACGTGATGCGCTTCATCGGCGAGCGCATCGCCCTTGTGGAGACTATCTCGTGAGCACCACCGCCACCCGCATCCCGCTCGCCACCGCCACCACGCTCGCGGCCGCCTTCGCGAACGCGCTCGTGTCGATTGCATCGACCAAAGAGCAGCAAGACGCCGTGGCGGCCGGCGTCTTCGTCGGCTCCATCCGCCGCAAGAAGGCCGACATCGGCGACATCGAGATCGTGGCGCCATGCCCGCAAGGCATCGATCCCACATGGGCGACAAAGGCATGGATTGCCGATCCGTTCTTCACCGTCCTCAACGGCGTGCTTCGCAACGGCTCGCCCGTGCCCCAGAACACCGGACTGTTCAGCGGCAACGAGCAGGTCATCCCGCCCAAGAACGCGAAGAAGATCGCCACCGCTGTGCGAGGCGTCAAGCCTGGATTCAAGGCAGCGACCATCACGCTGCACGCTTGGCAGGGCACGCCACACGCGAGGGACATCAGCCTCCAGGTGTTCCGCGGATACCCCGGCCAGATGGGCTGGCTCACGCTCTACCGCACCGGCTCAGCCGAGTTCGCCGAGTGGTTCTTGGGCAAGTGGAAGGACCGCAACGGCATCCCCAAGGGTGATCCGAACTGGAAAGCGTCTATCGATGGGTGGCTGGTCGGTCGCGATCAAGAGCCCGTCAATGTGTTCACGGAAGAGGAAGCGTTCGACATGTGCGGGATCGCGTACATCCCGCCCGAAGAGCGCGACAGGTTCATGGAAGGACGGTAACGCATGTTGGTGATCGCACGGCAATACGACGAAGAGACGGTTTTGCGCGATAGCGACGGCAAGCTGCTGTGCCGCGTGAAGGTGATGAGCATCCGCGGTGACAAAGTGCGCTTGGGATTCGACGCCCCACAAACCACGGTGATCGACCGCGCCGAAGTGGATGAAGCCAAGCAGCAAGAGCAGCGGTTGCGCGAGCGCGAAGAGTCGGGCGAACAGCCCGGAAAGGACGATGCGGCATGAGCGCCTTTCGAGATAGAAACGGAGCCGGCCTCACGGTGGGGCACCTGGTCGTGATCCAGGAGGGGCCGCACGACGGCCGCCTTGGCATCATCAAGTCCATGATGATCCCGCCGCGCGGCGAGCAGCGCATCAACGTCGCGTTCACCACGGCCGAGACCGGCGAGAGCATGTGGTATCGCCCCGAGCAGGTTGTCCGCAACGCGGTGCAGAGCATGGCCCTGCTCACGATGCAGATGCATCGCGAGGCTCGCGAAGCCGGACGCGAATCTACCGAACGTCCCAACCCGATGGGCTTCGACTTGACCACACTGCTCATCACACGCTCGTTCCGCAGCACCACATGCCCGTGTTGCGGCCGCGTGAAGCAGTCAAGCAATGCGTTCTGCTACAAGTGCTTCAAATCGTTGTCGCCATCGCTGCAACATGCCCTGTACCTGCGATTCGGCGAGGGGTATGAGGGAGCGTTCGCGGCCGCCCTGGCATCCCTCAAAGTCACCAAGCCCGTGATTCCGGAGCAAGCATGAGCGTGTTTGCCAACATGTCAAATGACCAATGTTCCACGTGCGGAATGTACGTTCAGAACTGTGGATGTGGCTCGGGCATCGAGCGGCGATGTCGTGAGTGCGATGCACGGACAGCCGGCCACTTGTGCGCAGTGTGCTTGAATCACCTGTCAAAGCGAGCGAGGCAGTGCTACACGCACGGGCGTTTCCACGTCGTCAACTTGCAATTCGCATCCACACCGCTCAACACCAGGAGGCCGACATGACATCAGATCATTCAATTACCATGAGGCATCTGCGCAAACAGCACGAAGATGTCATTGAACAAATGAAACACATCGAAGCTCGCGAGGATGTCATGCTCGCGCAGCTTGACATGCTCGAAGCAAGGATGCGCCGCGTGCGGGAGATTGCAAACGCCTCGTGGACGCCATGCGTCAGCGTCCAAGCGGGCCGCATTCAACGTCGGATCGTCCGCCGTCTTCGAGCGATGAAGATTACTGCTGATGCACTGGATGCACAGCATCGCCGCCTGCATGAGCGCGGCAACCAGATTTTCCACGAACACACCGCCCTCTTCCATCTGTCCATGAACAGCACTGTGCCGGGGAGGGTTCTTCTCGCTCAGACTACTCCTCTTCCTTCTGCATCGACGCCTCCACCGCCCGCCGCGCCGACGCCATCGGAGCCGCAAACGGGTTCCTAACCAAGCTCCCGCCGTTCTCGATGAATCTCATCAGCTCCACCAACGCCTTCTCGCCCGCGCGGTCCGCCTTCTTCTCATCCTCGCTGAACAGCTCGATCATGGCTTGGATAAACCTCGCCGCCGACGTAGCTGTCTGATTCACGGCCGACGTCGCCATCGAATCGAACAGATCCACGCGGCCGCCGCCCAGGCCCGTCACCAACCGCGGCACATCGCCGAGCAGCTTGTCCGCCATGAACGACATCCCGAACGACTCTTGAATCGCCCGGATGCTCGCCTTGCTTGCGGCCTGCGTCAGCCGTTCTTCATCGTCCTTCCCTTCCCCGACCAGGCTGGAGAAGATCCAGTCGATAAGTCCGGCCCCCAACGCCGTGTACAGGATGCTCCCCGTCATGGCAATCACAGCCCGCCGCCGCTCCTTGCCGCCGGCACGCCAGCCGCGATAGAGCTGGTTGAACGCGCTGGCCGCGTCGCTCGTGAACGCCGTCATCACCACGCCGGGGTTGTTGCGCAGTTTTGACGCAAACGTCGTCAGGTCCGTCGCGTCGCTGCTGTTGAGCACTTCGCGCAGTGCTTCCACGGTCTGTTCACGCACCCACGTTTCGTCCTTGCCAAGCTCCTTTGCTCTGGCCGAGAAGCCCGCGTAGGCGATGCGCACGGGGATGGCGTCAAACCAGTTGGAAATGCGAACCGTCTCAGCCAGCTCCACCCATGCACGAACGGCAGCGCCCTTGATGTCGCCCACCGCCACGTCGGCCGCAAGCGCCCTGCTTGCCAATCGAGCCCGATCCAAGAGATCCCGAAGAGACTGCCCGCTCTCCATCATCACCGCACTCGTGGGGTCACCCAGCGTGCTGTTCACGCTTGCCAGTGATCCTGCGTACCGACGTCGCACGTATGGGATCTGCATCATCCCCTCGGCCGTGCCCTTCTTGAACATGCCACGCAACCCAGCCGCGAAGGCCTTGTTGTCGCGCATCGCCGCCCACAACCGCGGGACGCCCGCAAGCTGGGCCATCCAGCTCGTGAGCCTCAGCGCCGTCCTGGACGCCGACACCATGCGAGTGATGAACTGCGCAACCCGCGTTGCCTTCCCGCCGGCGTTGCGCAAGCCGCTCGCGTCGATCAGGATGTCCTTGATGCGAGCGGGCGCACGGTCCCCGTAGACGCCGGCCACAGCCTGCTTCACGTCCGGGTGCAGCAACACCAGGCGAGCGTTACGGATCGGCGTCGCCAACGCAATCACATCAGCCTGGCCGTTCACCGTCCGCGTCCAATCCTCGAAGAAGTCGCCGATCAGGAGCGGTGTCGTCTTGTCTTCCTTGCGGTTGATCGTGAATCCCGCGTTCTCGATGTAACGTGTCTCACCTTCCGAATCGAATAGCTCCATTTCCTCGGCGCCAAACTGAACTTCGCGGTCGAGTGTGCGGGGTTCATAGTTGAACTCCTTGATAGGTTCGTACCCCTTGATGGCACGAATGACAGCCTGGACCGCCGGGAACATCCGCTCGCGTGCTCGCTTCATCTCGTCGATAGCTTCGCGCAGTGCCGGCGGAAGCGCGTCACGCACCGCGTCAACGTCCTTGTCGGTGATCGTCGTCAGGGTGATGGACGCAAGCCCAGCATCCCGGAACCGGATCGACTTGCCTTGCCGAATCAGCCGCCACGTCGAAACGTCCTGAAACGTCGAGTAGAGCTTGGCGAGCTGGCCGTACGTGAGCTGCAAGTTCTCGCCGGCCAAACGCACAGGCACCCGCACATGCAGCCCTTCGCCCAGCGAGCCCGACGTCACCGCCATCAAGTGCGCGAGGTTCTGATACCCCGCGTTCATGGCAGCCACGTTTGCGGCCGACAATGCCGCTTCGCGCAGCTCAAACGAACGAAGTGTGCCATCTTCAATGGCCTTGAACAACTGGCCGACCGTCCCGTTCATACCCACCCAGATGTCATCCAGCGCGGCCGCGATCGTGCGGGCGTTGAAGTTGCCCCGGACAAACCACTCTTTGAACCAGCCCGGCTGCTTGCGCGTGACGCCATCGTCCTCCACGCCAAGCTGCTTGCGCTTCTCCATCGCCTTCAGCACAGCGACCCGAGCCGCGTCCGCATCCAGCCACGTCTCCAGCCGGATCAGCTTGTTGGCGACGCGCACTTCATGCACGATTGCCCGCATCCGCTCGGCGATGTTGACCAGTTCATCCGCTGCCAATCCCGCCGACGCGAGCGGCGCCGTCGCTTGGCGGTAGTTGTCGTCAAACTGTGCCTTTAGGTCCGCCAGCTTGGTGCGAGCGTCTTCGGTCATCCGTCCCAGCACCGCGCGGCTTGTCATGCGGTCGGCGATCTTGCGCGCCGATCGCGTCACATCCTTCACCTGCAACTCGTCCGCCTTCTGCATCGCGTCCAGGACGTCACGCAAGCTCTTGGCGTCGCGAACCTGGGTGATGAAGTTGCCGCGCAGGCGAACCGGGAGTTCGCGAGCGACGTTGGTGACCGCACCGCGCACCGCGGATTGGATGCTGACCTGAAGCCGCTTCTCCAAAAGAGCCTGCTCGGTGTCGCTCAGCTTGCCGCGCAGCTTGTCCGTCCGCTCTCGCTCGGCCACGAGCTGATTCATCGTCTTGGCGAGTGCGCGCCGTGTCTTGGACAATGCCGACCGGGATTCGCGGTACTCGCTCAGCAACGTCTTACCGAACAGTTTGGCGTCGTCCACCTTTGCGGCCAGTTGGTCCGCTCGCCGCTGGGCGCTCGCAAGTGCTCGGGCCTGGGCTTTGGTGTCGCGAGTCAACGCACGACGGGCGCGCTCGAGCATCCCCAACCGGATGTTTGCGGATTGCTGTTGCTTCTCCAGTTTCGTGATGGTCCGGTCGGACTTGCGCTGGGCGCGGCTTTCAATCGCCCGCGTCTGTCCCGCCCGCTTCGCGGCCGCCTGCGCAAGATTGAACATCATCGCGCCCAATTCGTTGAACGGGTTGTACACCGCGCCACGTCGGCGGGAGAACGCGCCGCGCTGTGCGCGGGCCGCCTCATTCCCGCCCGTGTTGACCAGGGCGCCGTCCACTTCCATCCCATCAGCCGGCGTTGGAGTCGGCGCGTTGCGACCACGGGCCGCGTCCGTCGCACGCTTGATGAGGCGTTGCTCAATCTCGGCACGCTCCGTCACGGCCGCGTCCAGCTCAGCCTGTTTCGCCCAGGGCGTCACGGGCTGGGCCTCCATCGTCTTCACAACGGCGTTCGCCCGGTCCGCTTCCGCACGGAACTGAGCCTCTTGCGCTGGGGTTTCCTCGATGTAGGACCGGATGTGCGAGAAGAAGCGACCCGGTACGGGCGCCTTGATGTTGGCCTCCATGCCGCCCAGGCTGAATGATGCCTGGACGCTCGCAGTGATGCTGCCATCCACAGCTTTCGCGACCGTTTGGATGGCAGTCACCGGCACGTTCGCGAGCGTGAACGTCACGCGCTTGCCTTGTGCCGCAGCTTGCCACACAGGTTTCAACGCTTCCTTGATCTGGGCCTCGCCCGTGAACTTCTCCCCGTAGATCTCCGCTTTGACGTCGGGCGCGACAAGCACCGAAAGCGACGAGGCCTTCTGAGCACGCTCCATCGCCAAGCGCATCGAGAACGATGCGTTTGCTCGCTGTTCGGAAATCTGTTGTCGCCGCTGCAACTGCTGACGCTCGTGCGATTCTTTGTCCACGCTGAGCTGGTCGATCTTCTGGTCTAGCTCGACCGCCCGGATCAACTCAGGATCATCGGCGAGTTGGGCCTTCATCTGACTCGCCGTCATGGCGGCCTGGTCACCAGGATCGTCAAACGTGCGGCCGACACCCTTGTCGGTGAGAGCTTGCACGATGAATTTGCGCTTGTTCGCGATGATCCCATAGATGGCGATGTCCATCGAACCCTTCATCCCGTACTTGATGAGTTCGATCTCGAAGCCAGGTCGGTACTCGGGATTGGGCACACCGTCAAACTGCTCGGTCGCAAACAGGTTGCCTTGGCGAACGATGCGGCCCTCACGCTGTTCAGACATTGCCGGCGTCATGCTTCGCGGGGGGTCCAGTTCGTGCATTGCCACAAGCCGTTGTTGGATGTTGACGCCAACGCCCAAGCGATCCGTCGTGCCGATGATGACGCGGATCTCACCCCGGTTCACCCGCTCGAACAGAGCCTCACGCTGTTGGTCGGTGTTTGCTTCCATGACCAAGGCAATCTCGCCCGCGGGGATGCCGGCATCGATGAGCTTGTCACGCAATGCCTTGTGCAGATTGAAGCCCTTGCCACGGAAAGCCGAGTCGTCCGCTTTGGCTTCATTCCTCGCCGCCGCTTCCGCATCTGTGTCATCGTCGCGCAGCGCTGCCAGCGTCTCGTTCTCGCCGTCGATGTCAAGACCATCCACCGATGAGATGCCGCCTGACGACACCGACCGGAGCCGCGACGTGTCCATCGTGTTGAACTTGTCCGCGAACACGATCTGCGTGCCGCGGTAGTCGCTGCTCTTGCGGTAGATGTCCACGATCCGGCGCGTCGCCACCGACAGCTTGCTTTGGTCCGAGTCCGGGAGATTGGCATCAATCAACCGCGGATCGAGCGCCGCCGCCATGCCGGCCTGCATCACCGTGATGGGAACCCAGCTCAGCTCCCGCTTCTCAACTCCCTTCGCAGTTTCAAAGGTCTGCACCGCCGACATGAGCATGTCTTTGATCTTCTCATACGACTCGTCCCCAGGCACGGTGACGATCTCGGGTTGACCGCCCTTGATTCTCGGCACATCCAGGCCCAGCTCGGCGTTCCCCATCTTGACGTCGAACCCAGCACGGATGAGGCGGATCAGCTCGGGACCGTTGACGAACTTCTTGAAGCGTGTCACCACTTCGTACCGGCCGGCGTAGGTGAACTCCACATCCCCCTTGGGCTGACCGAACGTGTTGGCGAACTCATCGAAGTTTTCGATGTTGAACTCAGACAGCACCTTGGGGGTGGCAAGTTTGAGCATGACGTAGGCTTCCGCCATGCTGTTCGTGATGGGCGTACCCGTCGCGAGCACGACGCCGCGGCCGTTCTGCCGCTCCTGGATCAGACTGAGCTTGATCTCGGCCAACAACGCGCGGTCGGAGTTGCCTTGCGGGATGCCCTTCACCCGCTGCATGCGCGTGACAATCGGCACGTTCTTGTACATGTGGGCTTCGTCGATGAAGACTGCATCGATCCCCATGTCCTCGAACTTGACCCCGACGTCCTGGCGGTCCTTGGCAGCTTCCAGCGTCTTCGCGATCTTGGCTTCCAGTGACGCCTTGGCCGCTTCGAGCTGCTTCGTCGTCATCGCCTTTTTGCCATTGCGCCGACGCTCTTCTTGAATGAGCGATTCGAGCTCCGCCACTTTGCGACGCAGGTACTCGACCATCTTTCCCGCGCCCACGGAGATCAAGTCGAACTGGGGATGCGTGCAGATAACCGCATCCCAGTCACCCAGCGCGACCTGTGCCATCAAACGCTTGCGGTTCTTGGCCGCGAACGTCTTATTGGTTGCCACCAGGATCTTCGCGGCCGGATAGGCGTCCTTGAAAGAGCGCACAAACTGCCCGAGCGTCGCCTTCTGCACCACGATCATCGGCTTGCGCGCAAGCCCCAGCCGCCGCATTTCCATCGCACTCACGATGATGCTGAACGTCTTGCCCGAGCCCACCCCGTGCGCCATGACCGCGGCGCCCTCCTGGAGGATGCGGTACACCACGCTCATGCGGTGGGGGGTCTTCCGCACCGTCTTGCTTGCACCGGGAAGAACCAGGTGCGACCCGTCATAGACGGGCGGAACGACCGCGTTGAGCGTGTCGTTGTACATCCGCATCGCGAGCATTTGTGCGGACTGATTGCCGATCATCGCATCCGTCGTGCGCAGCCAGGTCACAAACTCCGCGTTCATCTTGTCCACGAGGGCCTGAGCCTGGGCGGTTTGTGCTTGGAGAACCTGCGTCTTCTGCTGGCCGCCCACGGTGATCGTCTCGGTCACGACCGGCCGCGTGTTGTTGAGCGCGTGCGTGAGTAGCTGGCTCGCGCTCATGCGCAGCCGGCGTTCATCACGCACCGTCCAGTTTGCCAGGATCTCGGCCGTCGATTCTGCGACCGACACGTCGTAGCCATTGGCAGCACGCACGTACCGAACCTCAACATCCGTCGCGAACAGATCGCTTGCGAACTTCGATGTGATTGCTTCGGGCATCCATCGTGAAGCGAGCGAATAGGTGATGTCACCCAGATCGACGTCGCGCGGGACGACAGCCTCGAGCGCCGTCACGTTGCCGGCGTACCGCTCATCCTGCTGAGCGGCTTCGCGAGCTGCCACGAGCTTGCGTCGGACGTTGCCAGACAGGTACTTGGTCTTGGGCTCCATCATTCCCGACGTCGGATTGACGAACGCCAACCCGCTCGCAAGCACCTGTGCTTGCGCATCATCCGAACTGATGCCGAGCAGTTCACCCACGACGGCTGGGTCGATTGTGTTGCGATACCCCAGGCTGATCGACACCGCCTCGTTGATGTCTTTGGCCGAGGTCGGCATCGTGCGAGGCTGCATCTGCCGCTCTTCGAAGATGGGATGCTTGACGAACGCTTCCTCAATGATCGACTTGCCCTTGTTCGGGCCGGCCTTGATGGTGCGGCGCACTTCCCGCTGCACTTCGAGCGAGATCACAAGCGGATAGTCAGGGTCCGCGGCCAAGTGTGCGACGCGACTGGAAGACTCGCGCTTGCGGTTCAGCGTGCCGAACTTCTTGACGTAGGCGTCATACGCCTCGTTCAGTTCGGCGCGCAACCCATCCAAGTACGACTTGGGCTTGACGGAGTTTTCCGCGGTGACCAGCGCAACCGCCGCCTTGCGGAGATTGTTCCACGCCGGCCACACTTCGATACGGCGTGCCCGCTCGTCTGCGTCGATGGGCACATCCCAATCATCACCCACGAGCTTCTGCTTGGTCCAGTCGGCCGGCTCCAGCCCGTCACGGCCGACGACGTAGTAGACGCCATCACGCTCCACATACGAACCGAATCGCTCGCCCTCCTCTGCCTTGATGCTGCCGCCATCTGTCGCCCGAACCGTGGTGTTGCCGACGACGTTCTCAGGCAGTGCGTTGATGGCAGTCTGCAACGCTTGCCCCAGGTCCACGCCCTTGCGACTGACCAAGGCGTAGTCGTTGTCGTTGTACATCGTGCCTTCGAGGGTGTGTCGTCCCAGCGCCATTTCAGGATGCGCGGCGAAGTATTCATTCGCCATGATCGGCACGGTTTCGCTACCAGACTCGCGATACCGCTCGATGTCGGCTTCGAGCTTTGCAATCTCTGCATCAGCATTGCCACGCCGAGCCAACTGCGCAACGCGGCGCTCGAGTGACTCGATCATCTTCGCGACCGGATGCTCGCCCACTTGGGCAAGATTGATGAACGGTTCGCCCTGGAAGGGTGTGCCATCCTTCTTGCGCATCACGATGATGTCCGTCGTCACCTGTGTGCCGGCGTTCTTTGCGAAGGCGTCGTTGGGGAGGCGAATCGCACCGACAAGATCGGCTTTGCTCGCGAGCAGTTGACGCACGCGGGCGCCGTCCTTCACCTTGTTGAGCGTTCCGTCGCTCGTGACGAACACGAGCAGCCCGCCAGGACGCAGCTTGTCCAGGGCGCGGGCGAAGAAGTAATCGTGGATGAAGAGATCGTCATAGTCTCGGCCGGTGATGCGGAAGCCGCCGAAAGGCACATTGCTGATTGCCAGATCGATGGAGTTGTTGGCGATCTGCGCGGTTTCAAAGCCCTGCACGCGGACGTCGGACTCTGGATAGAGCTTGCGCAGCAAGCGGCCGGTGAGAGAATCCAGCTCCACCGCCACAAACTGTGTGCTCTCCCGCATGTCTTCAGGCATCATTCCAAGGAAGTTGCCCGAGCCCGCAGCCGGCTCCAGCACACGGCCGCCCTTGAAGCCCAGTCTCTTCACGAGATCCCACATCGGCCGCACGACTTCTTCGGCGGTGTAGTGGGCGTTGAGCGTGCTCTTGCGCGCCGATGCGTACTCGGCTTCAGTCATCAGCTCTTGGAGCTTGGTGCGATCCTTGGCAAACGCGGCCTTGGCTTCGTTGAACACCTCACCCGCCCAGCCCCAGCCGGTGAAGTTTGCGAGAACGCGCTTCTCGCTCGCGGTCGCGTTACGTCCTTCCGCTTCCAGCTTTTGCAAAAGCTCGAGCGCAGCGAGGTTCGCCTGCATCTTCGCCTTGACGCCGCCGGTTACATCCAGCTCGCCAGGACGGATGATGTGATTCACGGCGTTAGGATCGCGTGCCGGCTCGGGCACGGCAGCGGGCGTCGCAACCGGCGCGGGCGTCGCGGGCGTCACGTTCTCGGCCGGCGTGGGTGTCGGCGCGGGCGTCGGTGCGGCCGCTTCGCCGGTCTCGGTGGTGTCCTCGTTCCGTCGAATCTGGTCCGCACGAAGCGACCATGTAGCGCGGCTTTGGCGGCCGGCGCTGGGATGCCGCATCGTGACGATGCCATCGAGCACCTTCGTGACGATCCATCCAGTGACAGGACGACTGCGTTCTTCTGCGAACGCAATCGCGATTGGATCGATCACGTCAACAACATCGCCCTTGGCAAAGGCAGGCAGATCCGCCGTGGGTGGCGGTTGATTGGGTTGGGGCGAATCAACGGGCGTAGTTGCAGACTGTGGAGGATCAGTCGGAACAAACCTGATTTGCTCGGGCGAAAACACCACGTACACATCAGACGTGGTGCGGTCATCCAAGTCCGCCGTATCGATGACGTTGCGCACGATCGCCCCGTCAGCGCCTTCTGATTGGGCTCGTTCACCAATCTTCTCGACGGTCACGGCGTTCTTGGGAATGTTCCCAAACACCTTCGGCTTCCACTCTTGCCACGGAACGGGAATGTTGTCGTGGCGCTTCCCCGCCGCCTCAATGACGAGAGGCTTTTGCACTGACAGATACACCGGCAGAACGACGCCGGTTGGACGCGAGCGCCATGCGCCGCGGACGGATGTGTACTGCTCAGCAATCTCGCGTTTGCTGGAGAAGTACGCGGCGCCACGGTTCAGCTTGAACTCGGTCAAACCCTCTTTCAGCGGCGTGCCGTGATACACAACGAGGGGGCGGCCGCGAGAGTCAACGGCCTTTGAATCGCCAAACCACTTCCAAAACTCGCGAATACCAGTTTCGTCAGACGCAAGCGGCCTCCCATCACTGTTGGTGGTAGGACGCTGAAAACCATCGACGTCGATCGTTTCAGTAGTACGCATCCGTGTTGGAGCCGTCTGAACGTCGTCGGCTACATCGGACTGCGTTTCATCGCCCACCCGCTCGGCGCCCGCAACTTCACTGTTTGCAGGAACGTCTGTGCGGATTGCCGACTGCCCATCTGTTGCAGCGTTGTCAGCACGGTCTGTTGCTGCTGGGGCGTCAGATCGGTTCGGAACGCCGCCGCTGCCATCGCCGTCGTCTGTTCGTCCAGATCGCTCGCCTCGCTCGCTTGCAGGCTGTCCATCATCGGCGTTGCCAGCTCGTCCGTCGTCTCTTCTTCCAGCGCTTGGCGCAGGCTCTTCGGATTGCTGAGCGCCGCTTGTGTCGCTGGCTGGGTCAGATCCGCCCAGCGCAGCCACCGCATCATCCGTTCGTTCGCGCTCAGTTCCATCGGTTCGTTCGTTCTCCGGGGGGGAGGCTACCTCTTGGTCTTGGTCTGCATCTTGTCGGTCGGTTTCGACGCGCGCTTCTTCTCCCAGCTCGCTGCCAGCTTCGCGAACCGATCCTCGTCCTCGCGATCCAGCTTGTTCTGCCAGTCTTGCGCCGTCAGGATCGGGGGTTTCTGTGCGCTCGAGGGAGCCTTCGAGCTGCTTCCACGGTTGCCCGCGTTCGACGTCCGTTGAGAGGGTGAGGTACTCATCTGCGAGCCCTTCTTTCTTCGCTCTATCATACGTCATCGACGGCTTCTCAGCCACATCTTCAGCGATGTATGACAAAGAAACATACCGCCCGCTGGCATCGAATCGTCGCGCCGCCCGTCCCAGAACCTTATCCGTTGGCAGCACGACATTTACGAGACGGACGTTGTACCCCCTGCCTTTGAGCGCCTTGATCTTGTTTTCGACGCCGGAGTAGGTTTTTCCCACCACCGGAATGACGATGTTGCGCCCGTCGTCAACAGCCTGGTCGAGCACGCCTCCCGGCGCGTTGATGATGTCGTCGCTCTCTGTGTGAACCAGCATCGCGCCGATTGAGTTGCCATGAAACTCGGGAATCTTGCGCTTCGCGTAGTCGTTGTCCACGATCATCGCGCCCAACGAGTCAGAGAGTCGGTTCGCGATACCGCTCTTGCCGGCCGCCGGCGGACCAAGCACAATCACCGCCACGCGATCCTTGCGAAGCGGCGTCTTTGGCAGCGCGCCGCCCGTACCCAAACGAATGTTGTCGTCATCATCAAGACGCTGTTGCGTCATCAGCTCATCCATAGCTTGCTTGCGCAGATTCTTTCGAGCTTCATCACTTCGGTACTCCTCATTCCGCAGTTCGGGATATGAGAACACATCCCGACCGTTGAGTTGGGCGATACCACGTTCTGCTTCTGCAACCGACTTGCCGACGCGGCCGGCATCCTCATCGACGTCGGCGAGGCCTGCTCGTTCAACCAGAAACTTCCGCGCATAGCCGCTGTTGGTCAGTTTGACGCGCAGTGGATCAGTGTCTTCAACCGGGGGTTCGGTGTCGTTGGTTGCGTCTTGGGTGACCGCGTTAGAATCGGTCGATGCTTCCCCTGCCTTTGTCAACTCAATTGCTGGGCTTTCCGCTGCTGGGGCCGAGCGCGGTTGTTCGGCCGGATCTGTGGCCGCTTGATCCGCCGCCGGCGTCTCAGCCGGTGCGATCGCGGGAGCGGGAGGATTGCGACGTGCGGCCTCTTCCTGCACGTCCTGCGTCGCATCCTGACCATCCACAGACAGATCAATCCGCTCGAGCGCACGGATAACTTCATCGTCGCTCGCGTTGGCATCGTCGAGCACATCGACGACGGGCCGCTCGGCGGGGGCCGCTTCACCACTTTCGACGGGTTCAACCGATTGCCCAGGCGCGCGTACATCCTGCACGCGCGTTCCGCTCCGTGCGGTGTCCTGGGCGACGGGTGACGTTGCGGTTGTTTGAGCATTCCTTGCTCGCCGCTCCGCCACATATTCGATTGTGCTTCCGGGTGCGCCGAACAGAGCGCCGCCCGCTGCACCGAGAGCAAACTCGTACACCGCCTGGTCAAACGCTTCGCGCGAGACTGGCGCGACGCCTTGGCCCGTGGTCACTTCACGAACGATGCGGTCGATAGTACCCTGTGCAACCTCTTCGCCACCTTCCGCGAGGATGTCGCCCACATAGCGAGTCACCGCCTTCGCGAACGTCTGCTTGTCGAGCTTCAGCCGCCCTGCCACCTTGCTCATGCCGCGGATCAGCGTGGATTGGAAACCCGCCTGCTCGATAGCGGCCTTTGCGGTCCCCGCCGGCACCGCCGCCATGAGCGCGTACGCATACGCATCTTCCTTGCTCATGCCATCGGAGCGGAAGTCTTCGTAGAGGGTGTCCACCGTGTCGCCGCTCTCCAGCATGAAAGAGACGACGCCCGATGCAGCCAAGCCGCCCTTGGGGCCTGCGACTTGTGTTCCCGCGATTGCCGCCGCCGCGTTGAAAGCCATGCCAGGCCCCGACTGGCCGAGGTCATACATAAACCGAGATCCCGACTTCTTCAATCTGGGTTCGATCTCTGCATCACGCACGTCAGCGGCCGTGTCCGCGAACGTCCTCAACGCACCCGCGCGAACGGCGCCGCGTTCCATCACCTTGCCGATGGCAGCTTCTTGGGCCGTCTTGGAACCGGCCGCCTGTGCGGCCGCCACGACACGCGGATCGCGCGAGGGTTGGACCCGAACATCAAGCGTGCGACCGCCCCCAGGCAGGCTACCAGTCACCGTGCTCGCCACCACGTTCGCGGCATCCATCGCGACGCCGACTGGATTCGTGATTGCCTTGCCGGCCGCGTTGACCATTGCAGAACGCACCACACCCGGCACGCGGTCACCAGCCTCGAGCGCAGCTTCTGCGAGCTGTGCGCCCGTCGCGATGGCTCGCGGAACACCTGTGGCGAAGCCGGCGCCAAGCTGTGCGACACCACCCATCGGCTTGGCCTGCTCAGCCTCACGTTGTTGGCGACGGCGTTCGAGCCACGAGTTGAACGCTGCTCGGTTGGAGTCCGCCGCGCTCACCCCTTGCTGGGTGTTACCGGATCGACGGCGCTCGAGCCACTGTTCAAAGGCGAGGGTGTTGGGGTTTGCGGCGACACTCATGGTCGGTCTCCGATTGGTCTTGCGTTATGAGGCGAAGCGCGGTACGGTGTGGGCATGGAACGGGTGAATCAGATTGCACGTCGCGCAGAGAAATGGGTGTGGTACGTTGCTGGCGTGGCGTTCTTGCTTGCCATACTGGGGGCTGTTGTCATCACCGCGGGCGTTCTCGCCGATGCCAGTGACGTGCGTCTGTTGGGCTTCGTGCTTGTGGCGCCGTTGGTAGTGCTCGCGGGCGTGGGGCTCGTGGTGTTCGTGGTCGCGAGCATCGTGTCGATGTTCGCGATTCGCAATCGGGGTGAGCGCAACTTGTGCATTGGCTTGTTCTCCGCGATGGCCGTCGCTGTGTTGATTGGCCTGCTCATCCGCCTGCTGTGATCTCTTCAAACGCCTGTCGCAACTCGTCATCGGTGGGGGCACGACCAAGCTGGGTGGTCAACTCCGCTTCGAGCTGAGCACCAAAGTCGTCCATCGACATGCCCTTCTCCGCCGCGCTCTGGAGATCGACACGCGCTCCGGAGTTCCTCGCGCGAGCCCCCGAGTACACGGCGAGCAGTTGCGTTTGCAAGCTCTTGATCTGTTCTTCCGTTGACTGGAGTTCCGCGGCATCCTGTTCAACCTGGTCGGCGTCATCGTCGCGGAATCGGAACATGCCCTCACCGCTCACCGAGTTCTTGACGCCGTAGGTCGCGGGATCGATCTTGCCTTTGAGTCGCTTCGAGAGATCATCGCGGCGATCAATCAGCACGCTCAGCGCGCTCCGCAGATCCTTCTTGTCCTGTTCGACCGACTTGCCTTGTGACTCGGTGGCTGCCTTCAGATACCCCGACTCCTGGAGCAAGCCGAGCTGATCGGGGTTGACGTCTTCGCCATTCTCGAATGCGGCGATGGCATAGCCCAGCTCCGCACGCCGATCCTGGACGGCCGCCTGCTTGGCTTCCGCTTCCATCACCTTGGCGGTGCGATCAAACAGCGTTTCGACGTACTCGCGGCTGAACTGCATCTGGTAGGCGAAGCGCGGATCATCCGGCGTCACACCCATCGCGAGCAGCATGTCTTCTTTCGCCTGCTGATCCTCAGCCGCACGCCGCTGGCGATCCGCAAACGGACGAAGTTCATCATCAATCGGAATGCCCAGGGCGTCGGCCTCGTCGATCACTTCTTCCGCGAACTGCAAGGCGTTCTGCTTGGTGAGGTCGGCAATGGTCAGTTGCAGCTCGGTGATGCGTTTCTGCGCGAGCTTCTTGTCCTTCCCGACCATGAGCGACACGAGTTGTGGGCTCACCTTGCCGACAGCTTCGGGAAACTCGGCGAAGAACTCATCGACCAGCTCGGGCCGTTGGATACCGCGGATGCCACTGCGGATCACACTGGAAGCCTTTGCCTGCTTCTCGGCAAGCTCTCCAGGCTGTTGAGCAATCGCCGCAAGCTCCGCGGTCGTGCCTGCCAACGACACATCCTCTTCCGGCCGCATGAGGAAGTCCAACGCCGCCCGGTTGTACTTCTTGGTCTGTGCCTGCGTGAGTAGGTTGTCCACGCGAGCGCGCTGCATGTCTTCGACCTGCTGTTGCAGCATCGACAGGTTCGTCTCCGCCGTCTCCATCTGCACGTCGTCATACAGCGAGTCAAACGCCGCCTTCTCATCCGCCCGCTTGTCCAGGACAGCACGCCGGCCCGTGAGGTACTGGTACTCGTTGTCATCGCGAGCATCCGTCACCGCACGCCGCTCGCGCACGTACTTCAGCTCTTCGTCCTGGATGCTGTTCTGACGCACGCGAGCAGCGGCCGCTGTGCCGCGATCAAGGCCCGCAAAGAAGTAGTCGGTGGTTCGGTTGACTCGGCTCATGGTTTCCTCATCTCAATTTGGTGGGGGCGTGGCCCGAACGCGGGGGCTATTCGGGCACACGCTTCCCACTGGGGCCACATGCCCCGAGCGTCTTATGAATTGGCACCGATCTCCGCCGCGATGCCATCGGGGCGGTACTGACTACCCCACACGCCACGCGGGCGCGTGATGAGGCGGTTGGTGATGGCGGCCTTGTCGAATGTGAGTGTGGAACCAAAGACGTTGTTGATCTCGTTCCACACGCCCACTGGTTCCGTTGGCGGAATGCCGCCGCGCATAATGGGTGTCACACCGCCATACACGCGGTTGTACCGCAGGTTGCCACCGTTGCCGCGCTGAATCGCGATACCAACATCCGCGAGGAACGGCTCGTTGTCGTCGCCTTCGCCGATGGGGTTCACGATCCAGTTGTAATCGAAGTCACCGCTGATCCCAACCAATCCCGCTTCCGCGTGCCCCAGGCCCAGCCCGTTGCCAGCACCGATGATGAGGTTCCGCAGCACTTCGAACCGGCCGCCGCGGCATTGCCAGCCGGCGTTCCCCGGATCGATGACGATGGAGTCCACCAGCCGCCGCAAGCTGTCTTGGGCATCTGCCACCCAGTACCCGCCGTGGCTGAATCGATCGCGGTTGCCGACGTTGTTGAACACGCACTCATCGACTTCCGCGAAGTTGACGCCGCTGAACATGGTTCCGTGGCAGTGCGCGCCCGCGCGGATGTTGTCCACGATGCAGCGCCGCAGCTTGATCGACGTGACGCGGGTGATCGTCGTCGAGTTCTGCCCCTGTGCGGCCGGACCTTGGCGGAAGTTGCGCCACACGCAGTCTTCCCACACGCACGGCTGGGCATCGCCGATCATCGTCACGCTCTCACTGGTCCCCAGCCCGCCCACGAACTGACCGACAAACTCGATGCCTTGCACGAAGTAGTGTCCCGTGCCACCCTGCACGTTCATCCCAGGCACGTTCTGAGGCACCTGGACGATCGGACGCGGGCCTTCCCCGTACACCCCGATGAGCACGGGCGTGGCCGCCGTGCCGCCCACCATGACCCCTTGGCGCGCTGATGTGGTGCGGAATGCCGCGTTGGGGAACGTCGTGCCTGCTTTGAGCAGGATGATCCCGCCCGCTTGGCTGGGGACGTTGGCGTTGGGATTCGGCCACATGAGCCGCGTGAGAGCCTCCATCGGCGTCGCGAGAGCTTGCCCGTCGCTCAGGCCCGTGTTCAGGTCGTTGCCATCTGGCCGCACGTAGAGCTTGCGGACGCCCTGCCACTCTTGGAAAACGGTGAAGGGCGTGAACGCCGGCCCGCCGCCGCCTTGGATGCCGCCGCCCACCGGCACGCGATCGCCCACGGCGCCGAGCGTGATTCGCCCCGTCTTGGTGCCGATGTTGACCACGGTGACGCTGTAGAGACGGCCCCACACACCGTTTCCGTCTGCGATACCGGGGACGATCCCTGACAACTCGGCGTACTTGCTCAGCGTGGGGTGAAGCAAGTTGTCTTGCGTCCCCAGCACCATCGCGGCATGTGGCATCAGCACATCGGGGTAGGTGCGTCGCGTGGTGCCTGACGGGCGCAGATTGGTCGCGCTGACCGGCGTGTCATAGTTCTTGTACACCAGCATCGGCTCTTCGGCCGTCATCATCAGGGCGTGGAAGCCGTTGTTGCGTTCCCAGAGCCACACCTGCACCGCTCCACCCACGGGAACATCCACGGGCCTGGGGTTTTCGACGTAATCGCCCGTGATCTCGATTCGCTTGATGTTCCGGTTGATGTTGCCGAAACGAAACGGGTCACGGCCGGTGGTTGATGCCATGATCGCCAAGCCGAAGAAGCGTTTTGCAGTGGACATGCGAAACTCCTGGGGAGGGGGCGGAGAGTGGGGGGCGATGGCATCAGCCCATCAACTGAGCTCTGGCAAGCTGCATCGTGATGGACGCATCCTGTTGGGGGTTGCCTGTCGTCATCTGCTGGGGCTTCGTGTCGTACAACCGCTCCAAAGCCTTGTCCATGAACGCGCCTTGCATGATGCCGCTTTGAGCACTCAGCACGTTGCCCAGCGCGCCCGTCATGGCGCCGGCTGACGGAGTGGGAGGCACGTACATCGCGTAGTTGACGTTGCCCTTGGCGGTGTTGATGGGTGATGTTTCCAGCCGCTCGCGCAAGAGCAGCGGATCGCGTTCGAGGTTGTACAACTGGTCGCTGAATCCCGACGCGAGTGACGCCCGCTGGTTGGCACGGGTCAGATTGGCGTTCACTCGGCCCTGTTCCAACGACGTGCGAAGTCCGAAACGCCGATCCGCGTTGGCGTCCTTGCGGTCCTGGGCGTCGCGCGTCACGAATCGCGTGTTCGTTGCCATCTGCCGACCGAACTTGCTCGAGCGCAGCATCCCCTGCCGACCGAGGGCCGCGCTCGTGCGGCGATTGAGCTGGGTGAGTGACTCGTTGGTGTCACGATCAATGCGGGCGTCCTCTGTGCGGCCGTAGTCGTCCACGCTCGACACCAGCTCGCCCATTTCCCGCTCGCCACGTCGCGTCGCGTCGTCGAAGCCGGCCAGAATCCCCTCGCCGCGTGCCCGCGTGCTGTCGCCCAGCCGCTTGTACCCGGCAAGCAGGCCCTCGCGGCCGCTCGTGAAGCGGCTCTTGCTGAACGTGCCCTCTGTGCCTGGATCGCCTTCGGCATAGTCCAAGAGCTGTTGGCGACGTTCTTCGAGAGCCTTGAGTCGGTTGTTAGGCGCAAGCGGACGCGAGACGCCCGTCGTGCCGCCGCCCAGCAAGCGGCTTCGGGGTGATCTCCTTGCTGCCGCAATCTCCGCTTCGATCTCGCGCAGCTCTTGCGCCTGCTCATTCGTGAAACCTGCCGCGCGAGGCGCACGGCCAAAGGCCTTCTCGTAATCCTCGCGCGAGAGCGAATCGGACAGGAACTGCCGCCCTTGTTCCGTCTCGCCGTAGAGCAGCGATGCCAGGTTGCCGCGGTTCTCCAGGATGCCCGCCTGCTCGAGCGCAGCGGCCCGTTCGAGCTGTGCGGCTTGCTGCTGAGCTGCCTTCTTCTGAGCATTACCACCGAGAAGCCCGCCCAACAGACTGCCGCCGACGCCAATCAGCGCAGCCGTCGTAATGGGTTCGATGTCTCGCAAGATGTACGGTTCCATGAAGGCCTCCTACCACGTGACCGTGGCTGACTCGCATTGCAACACAACAGCGTGCAGCGTCCTCATGCCCGCCGTCGCCTGTGAAATGGTGAACGTGACGACACCCTCGTCGTCGGTGATGAGCAGCATCGCTCCATGTGGGTTGGCAGTGATCAGATCGGCAACCCGCACACCAGCCGTCACGGTGACGCTGTGCGACGTGGAGACGGCCGCGCCGTTGAGCACGACCAGCGCGACCATGAATCGGTGGGCCGCACGCACGCCGTTGCGGTTGACGACTTCGAGCCGCCCGTTGCGAGTGGTTCCACTGCCTGTGACGGTGACAACCGCCCGTGCGGGGAGCTGGTCGAACTTGCTGGCAACCTGCGCGATCCACTCGGCGAGCGACTCGGGCGCGTTGACGACTTTGGGGAGTGTGGCTCTCACAACACCTCCCGATCCACGTCATCAATGCCCGGACCGGCTTCCTTCAGGTCGGTGGATGCTGGCACCTGCGTCGGCGGGATCTGCTCGTCGCCATCGGTGGGAACCGTGCCCTCTTGGCCGAACGTGCTCTGTGTCGCGCCAGATCCGGCGCCGGGGCCTGGTCCCGTGCCCGATCCGGGGCCTGTGCCTGGTCCTGTACCTGGCCCGGTGCCTGGATTGACACCAGGCCCCTGATCATCAAAGGGATTGGGGAAGACCGGACCTGGACCGATTGCACCAGAACCGTTGTTGTCAGAACCGCCGCCCGCGATCTGTGCCGGCGGGGGAGGCGTCATCATCGTGCCGAAGGAAAGCTGTGTGGGCGGACGCAGATCGACGCTCGCCTCAACGTACTCCAGCGAGTAGGAACCCAGCGGATCAGCTCGCGAGAGCTCCACGAGCAGCACCGGGGCCGTCTTGTTGGGCCAAAGGGGCGGCATCCCGCGTTCCCAGCGTTCTTCGAACACCAGCTCCCGCTTGTCAGCTCGGTAGATCGATTCGGCATCGCCGGCCGCGTACACCCGCACGCGCAGTTCGCTTGTGGTGTTCACGCTCGTAAGCAGGTTGAGCCACTGAAGCGAGACATCCATCGTCGCCCCGTCCGCATCGATGCGGGACAGGACCAGGCGATCATCAATCGCTTGCCCCTGATCGGCCGTCGTGCCGTTCTCGAAACTGCGCAAGTAACCGTCTTCCCACCCGATCACCAGCTTGCCGCGCACCACCGCCGCACACGTCGGCACCCAACCGGCCGGATAGGTGTCCTCTAGGAACCGGCCCGAGACTTCATCGAACACGACATGCACCGCCTCACCCGGACGCAGGATGTAGATGGTCTGCGTCTGAGGATCTCGCCCCAGGATCACGCGCGGCATTGCCGGTGCGTCGGCGCTGGGCTGCAAGTACGTGCGGAGCGTCGCCGCGGACACATTGACCAAGCCCGCCTCGTTGATGCGGATGAGGCCTGCGATGGTGTGAGCCATCACCGTGCCGTCACTGAGCGCCAGCACAGCCTGGCTGCCTGAAGGGCCGGCGTCCACGGGCCGCGTGGTGACGTTCACGTCGTAGGTGATGTTGTCGCCGGTCAGAATCGCAAACGAATAGGCGAGCCCCACGATGTACGTGCCGGCGGTGTTGCGCGTGACCGAGACGATGGGCTGTTCAAAGTCGAAGGAGTCTGAGGCCCCATCGAACGGGCTCGTGTCATCCCAATCGGTCGGCTCATCAATCGCCGAACCGTGCCACGTGCGTTTGGCAACCAGCGCGAGACGCCGATCCCAGGCGAACACGAGCGAGGCCTTCGTCGTCGAAGCGTTCCCTTCGGGAAACTCGCCCGCACTGGCCGTCACGCGCATGGCGGTACGGGCGATGAGGTCGTACTCCCACAATTCGTTCTGGCCCAGGGCGTACACCTTCCCGTCAAAGACGGTGTGAGCGACGATGCCATTGGGGCTGAGCACGGCGCCGCCCACGGCCGTCCAAACACCAAAGCCGGGGCCGCCCGCGAAGTCGGCGTACATCTGACCCCGCGAGAAGGTGTACACGATGTTCTCGATGGTCTGAGGCGTCACCGTGAAGTCATCAATGCGAACCGGCCCGGCGACGGCGCCATCCTTGTCGCTCTCCAGCCCCCAATCGCTGTATTCATCAAAGCGGGGATCGATGGAGTTGGTGTACGTGACGGTGACATCTGCAACACCCGTGCGCCGAAGCGTTGCGGTGATGACGGGAGGGCGGTAGGTGACAAAGAGTGTGCATGGCACCGCCACCGAGCCTGGCACCGTCGCCGTGCGGCCGGCGTCAAGTGCTTCTTCCACGCCGTACTCAACGCGCCGGATGCTCAGCTTGATCGTGCCACCGTCGTCATAGAGCCCCGCGCCCCAGCCGCTCTTGCCGTCGCCGGAGCGCAAGAACGCCAATCGCACGCACTTATCCGCCCGGTTGATCGGGATCGGTGCATCAAACGCCGGCGGCATCGTCTCAAACTCTTCGATGAACGCCACATAGGACCGTCCCGCTCCGGTCCACGTGCAGACGCCATCGGATGTCATGTTGCCAGCCATTACGCCCCCCTCAACGTCAAGATGCGGGCGGTAGCGGAGTTGCGTCCCATGCGACTCGTTGCGGCGCCCGCGACCTGCTGAATCAGGTCGAGGGCTTCGTCATACAGAGCAGCATCACTGGACCCATCGGCCGTCCAGACAAGGAACGTCTCATCACCGAAGAGGCGGTTGCGCTCCTGTAGCACCGCCGCACAAGCGGCTTGGGTAGGCTGGAAGCTCCCGCCCTGGTTCGCCGACGTTGGCGAGCACCACGAAAAGACAGGCTTGTTGTCGGTGCGCGACGCGATCGCGCGGCGGTTGGCGGTGTGGAAGCGGACGAAGTAGGCGTCGTTGGTTTCGCCTGGTGCGACATTCGTCGCGTGATAGGACTGAGCCATGTTGGGGGCGTACAGCACATCAGAGTGCGCGTCCGTGTGCATCACGTTGGCGTGTTGCAACGCCCATCCCGCCCAATACTCGCGAACCGGATTGCCCGCCGTGCCCAGGGCAGTCGCGTAGTTGCTGTAGGTGAGGGACGGCCACTGCGTCCGAAACCCATCGCGGATCGCGTCGGCGCCCACCCAGCCAAAGTTGTCGTAGTGCCCCCACAACCACGCAAGGAATGTCCGGTTGATCGTGCTGTATCGCTGTCCCGCGGTGTCAATGGCGATGCCGGCCGCGATCCGAGCGGAGTTGACCTGAGCGAGCGTGACGCCAGGCACGTAAGGCTCCGTCGCGGCGCGGGCGTCATTGACGCTTGGCTCGAAGATGCCGCGATTCTCGCCCGTCTCCCATGCTTCGATCCATGCGGGGCCGACCCTGGCACCGGGCCGCTCCTCGCGGTCATCGGCGTAATGATCGATCTTGATGCCCTTGGACGTGAACAGCGTCGCGAGTTGTGCGGCCAAGCCAGTGACGAATGTCTTGGTAGCGGCCCGACCGTTCGCAGTGAACATGCTGGCAGCCGATGGCGTCGGGGTGTGCGGAGTCGGATTGGTGAGAGCGTCAGCTCCGGCGCTCATGATGCCCACGGGCCCGAGCACCGCGTTCTGGAAGTTTCCGGCGATGCCAAGGTTCTGCACGTACAGCATGTGCGGCCGATCGGCCGGGAGACTTGGCCGAGCGTTGATCCATGTTTCGTACTTCGATCGCATCGTCAACGCGGTATCGCTTCCGCTCATGATTGCAGAACGCCCCACGAGCGCGCACACATCAGTCCGCCGGGTGATCGGATGCGGAAACGTCGGCCAGTTCCATAGCACAAATCGCATAGGCACTATCGCCCCCCTTCACGCGCCTCGCGCATTTCCCGCGCCACTTGGCGCAGTTCGGTGACGATCTCGCGAAGTCCCTCCACCGATTCGTGGAACGAGCGTTGGCCTTGGGCGTTGGCCGTGCTGATCTCCAGCATCTTGCCTGCCAGCTCCACTTGCTTCTCCGTCATCCGCTCTTGGCTCTCGGTGATGCGTTCGGCCCCCTCAATCACCTTCAGATACGCCTGTGCGGCCCCGCTTTGGGCCTGGTTGATGCTCAGGATGCCCGTCAGCAGTTGATTGCCGACGTTCTTCCAGAGCAGAATCGCCAGCAGCACAAACACGACGGCGCCGATGAGCAGAATGGACTCTTTGGCAAACGACCAGAGTGATGCGTCCGATGGCGGCGAAGACGGCGCGTCGGCTGCATGGGCGTGCATTGCCCACATCGACAACGCGGCCGACGCGAGCAAGCTGAACGCGATCATGGGGCGACGGAACATCACAAACTCCTTGAAACCCCGCTGGGGCTTACTCAGCAACAGCGGGTTCGAGCGTGTCGGGAAGAACAAACGGCGATGCGGGCGGCGCCGCACGGGGAATGGGGGGAATGCCAACCAAAGCCTCGAGCGCAGTTGCGAACACGGGAGCGAGCGAGCTGGCAATCTCGCCGCCCGTCCTGAGCTGCTCGATGCCGAGTTGCACCTGTGCCGGCGGCAACAGCTTCAGGTAATCCACCGCAGCCTTCTGTGCTTCTGTGAACGCGAGCAGGGGTTGGCTTGCACTGGTGTTGAAGCCCTGGATGTCGGCAACCAGGTTGCCAGTCTCCACGTCGTAGAAGGTCGCACGCTCGGCGCCGAAGTCCGTGCCCGAGCTGAGCGCCACCTTGCCCTTCGTCCACACGAAGTTGCGCTGCACCATGCCCGACTGGAACGTCTGTATGGCAGTGTCGTTGATCTCGGTGAACTGCGAAGGCCCCACACCATCCGCGGTCCATTGCCCCTCTGCGTCGGTCAGGGCAAGCTTGTTGGGCGAGCCAGCTTCCGATTCGACGCCCTGGGCGTTCTGCTTGAACCGGCTGCCAATGCTTTGGCAGCCCGTGGCAATGAGCGACGAGCAGAGCGAGAGGGCGACAGACGCGACGAGAAACAGCTTCCTGGTCATGGAACATACTCCGTTGCAAGCGCAACCCAGCCGGCGTCCGAGACTGCAACCCCACGCGGGTCACATCCCGAGACGCCCAAGTCGAAGTGGTTGGTGACGTCCAGCGTGTCCGGGTTCAGCCAGAGCAGTTGCGCGAATCTGCCCGCCGCGCCCGGCCATGCGTCGTTGCGAATCACGATCACGACCACGCGATCATGCACGCGGTCAAAGCGGATGCCATGCTGGGGGATCATTTCGCCCAGGTTCTTGTAGTTGAACACCGTCCCATCCGCACCGTTGAGGTTGTAGATGTTGATTCCGTTGACGACGCTTCCGCCGACGATCACATTGCCGCGGTTGTCGTCACACGCGATGGCTTGCAGGCTCGTCTCGGGTCCGTAACCGCGATTGGGGGCAAGCACGCCAGCGGGATTGAGGTAGATGTCGTTGAACCAGCCCGTGCTATGCCAGTTGGTCTTGCGCGAGTTGCCGAAGACGTCGGTTGTCCACTTCACAGCATCAGGAAGCGGGACGGGAGCTGCTTTGCCCGCCTCCAAGTCGTTCGCGCGGATCTGGGCGCAGTTGAGATACACCGGACCATTGGGGGGCTCACCGTTATAGCCCAAGCCGTCGTTGGTCGTGACCATGAAGAGCGGCCGCGCGTCCGGCCACACAACAGGAATGAGCGTGCGTGACACCCCGCGTGCTGGGTCAGAAAGCACACCCTTGAATGAGTCGATGGCGAGAATGAGACGGCCGCGTCCGGTGGTTGACAGCGCCGTCGCCCGCCAGTCGCCGCTGTTCTCCCGAGTCTCCGCCCCAAACGGACTGACAATTGGCGACAGCGAATCCAGCGGCGTCTGAGGCTGAATGGCGAACTCGGCGATGGCGGTGCGAGCAAAGAAGCCCGCGTTGTTGTCGGCCGTGGTCACCGCACCCGTCACCGCGGGCGTGCCGGTGTAGGCGACTTTGAGGAAAGGGCGGTTGCCAATGCCCGCAAACGGGCTGTTGGGCGTCGGTCCCACCGATTGTGCGCGGTACTCCACGCACATGTCCTGGACGGCCGTTGCCCACCCATCGACGTTGTACCGGGTCAGATAGTCGCCCGCCGCGATGCCGGCGCCGGGGATGTTCTCTGATGCGAACACCATGATGTACGGGCCGGCCGCCACGTACACAAACGGGGTGAACACCACAAGCGATCGCACGACGAGCGGCCACGGGTTGTCGCTCAGCAAGCCGCCCGGTGCCTTGTCTTCGAGCAGCGCCGTCCACTGCACGGTGGGGCGGATCGTGCTTTGGGGGGTTGTGCCGGTGGGGCTTGTCCAATACAGCAAGCGTGCGACACGCCGCACGCCGATGGAACCGCCATAGTCCTTCTCGCCGTTGGTGGTGCCAGCGCCGTTGCTTGGATGCCCGCCCAGCTTGTTGCTGTCCCATGCGACCTTGACGCCGCTCCAGGTCTCGTAGGTCGGGTCAGGATCACGAAGCTGAGCAGCCAAGCCCCGCGTCACATGCAGGAAGAAGAAGCTGCCGCGCACGCCGGTTGCCCCAGTGGGATCGACGACGGCGCGGCCCTTGGTGATGATGCGTGTTCCCGCGGGAGCGAGGATCTGCCCGGATGCAACCGCGACTTCACCGACTCCCTGAATCGGACCAGGCAGCGCGCCCGCGTGCGTCGGTTGCAAGCCAGGACGCACCGACCATCGCCGCTTGCCGTCCTTCCCGGTGGGACGCACGTTGCGCATGACCCCCGCCGGCACGAATGGAGTCTTCGTGTCGCTAAAGGCAGCCTGGTCAGCCAGGCCCTCGGGGGGAATGAGGCGAGTAGGTTCGGCCACGGTGGTTCACAGCTTGACGGTCGGGAGAAGGTGACGAGCCCACTGCATCTGGAAGTTGGCAGCACGGACCAAGAGCCCCAAGCTGCCGGTGGGTTCGTTCATGCCGATTTCGATACGCATGGCGTTGCCAACCTTGAACGCCTTGAACTCATCAGCTTCCGCAAACTTCAGTTGATGTGTCACGGGCTGGTAGGCTGGAATCGCGAGCGGCCCCGACATCGCGTTCAGGACCGTGCTTTGCCACGGCGTTGTAACTTCGGTGTTGGTCGCGATGTCGAACACCACCGCTCGCGTGCGAATGGCGAGGTCTGCGTTCTCGGAAGCTGATCCCAAGTTCACCTTGCGAGCCAGATACTTCACCGTGAGGTGCGGCAGGTGGTGTCCCGGCTTGCGCTTGCGCAGGAAGGACGGGACGGGGAACATCAGCTTGGCGACATGATCGCTCGTCGCTTGTGCCGGCCAATCCAAGCATGGCACCACGCCTCCGTCCCCGTTGAGGAAGGGATAAGACTCCTCGTTGATGTCGAAGTTCAGCAACTGTCCGTCGTTGCGCTGGAACATGGTGAGCGGGATGAACGGCTCATCGATGAGCCCGCACGTGGGCTGTGACTGGCTGAGGAATGTCTCACGATCTGCATTCAGCATGGCTGACTCCTGCCCTGTCAAGGGCGATTACTCCATCACGACGTTGCCCTGGTACACGACACGCCCGGCCCGGCGTTGGGCATCGCCGCCGTCTTGGTACTTGCGTCCGGGCTTTCGGAGCGGGCCGCGCATGCGGTCGTTGTCGTCTTTGAGCTTGGTCAGCTTCGCCGCATATGCAGCCAGCTCGCCGGCCGCGTTGAGCCCGTTGACTGAGGGGCTGCCGCGCAGGAACCGCGCGGAAGTCAGATCAAGCACCGCCTTGTCACACTCAGACGGCCACGGCGGGCTGTGCTGGGTTGCATCATCCGAAACAGGCAGGTACGTGATGCGGACGCTGATGCACGCCTTGTACGCGACGCGCGGGCGGGGGTAGATCTGCACGGCGCGTGTGGGCCGGCCGCTCATGAAGTTGCGTTGATCCACCGTCAGGGGGGCGCGAATGTCCTCGCCTACGCGCGTCTCTAGGATCGCGTAATACTTGGGCTCACCCGGATACGTGTCATTGGCGAGGTAGCGGGAGACACGCTGCCGCGTGACGCGCGTCAACCGCCCACCGAACATGTTGCCGCCGCTCCAGGACGATTCATCCGTGCCGGGGCCGATGACTTGGGGAGGAAGAAGAAACATCGTGTCGCTTCCGTTTACCGACCACGGATCGGTTGCGGAGAGCGTGAACTCGTGAACCTCGTCGCGCCAGCTCCAATCGTGAGCGGCCGTGAACTCATCGCCCGCTTCATTGAACGCGGTGATGAGCTTGCCATACACGCTGGATTGCGGGCTGAGGGTCGGCCGCCCAGTCCGCGTATCCGCCAAGCCCAGGCGTTCGGCCACTTGCACGAGCAGATCGTGCGTGGACGTGTGGGGCTCTTGAATGGGGAGTTCGGTGGGCAAATGCGTCGCCGGTTGGTGATCTCCGGCCCCCCGCCGCTGACGCGGAACGAGGTCTGTGGAGCCGGCGACGCTGGTTGGTTTGGTCCGCTTTCGCGGACGGTGGTTGGTTTAGACGCCGCCGCGCATGCCGTTGAACCAGCACAGGCAGAGCTTCTCAGCTCCGCTCGAATTGGCTTCCAAGGCAGTAACGACGGGCTGACGCAGCTTCACGAGCGTGTCGAAACCGGGGTTGGCGATGGGGCTGTACGAGCCGTCGCCCAACGCCAGCTCGGCACCCACGGCCGTGCCGTTGGGGATCAGGACCATGCACGGGCCTTCCAAGTGACGCACTTGGATGATGCCGCCGCGTCGCAACGTGGGCGCTCCGGCGTCGTCGATGGCGTTGATTTCGCTTTCGTCGAAGTCTTCCACGACAAACCGCGGCATGTTGAGGAACCCCGTCTGCGCTCGCGTCACCGTCCAGATCGACGAGCGATTGGCGGTGGGCACAAGATGGAAGTAGGGGTCCAAGACGACAACGTGACCACGCTTGAGATCGGCGCCGATAGCACTGCGCGAGCCGGCGGCCGCGTTGATGTTCATCGCCGTGAGGTTCACGAGAATCTTCTCGGCGCTTTGCAGGTTCTTTGGCACCTGCGCTGTGGGGATACGAGGCATGGGATCGGTCCTTGTACGGCCCCCGGTGTGAAGCCAGGGGCGTTATGTGCGAGAGTGTGAAACGACGCCGATCAATCAGGCCGCGTAACGGCTCATGACAAACACAGCTTCGGCGGGGTTGGTGCAGATGAGCTGGGCGTTGTGGTCCCACGAGAAGTAACTGACGTTGCGGTTCTTCTTGGTGGGGCCGACGCGGTTGAGCCAATCGCCCTTCAGGTACTTCCACATGAAGCGGTTGAGGCGCAGGCCGATGACGGGCTTGGTGGGCAGCGTGTCCAGGAGAGCGACCTTGACCAGCCGCATCTCGGCCAGTCGCATCGCCCGCTTGGGAGCCAGGTCACGCACGTCCGCATCGCTGTTGCGACGGTTGATCTTGCCCTTGTAGGAGAGATAGTCGTCGCGGCCCATCATCACGATCGTGTCCGAGACGCTCTGCGTCTTGAACCGCGTGATGGGGTGCGGATTGAAGTTGGTCATCGTCGCCATCTTGTCGAGCAGATCGACTTCATCATCGCCGATGCCCACGGTGTCCACCGTCGCGACCAGGTTGCCCTTGCACACGAGCGGGTCACCACGATCGATGCCCTGCCACTTGCTGTCCACGACGCCATCAGGACGCACGGCGTAAATGCCGTTGAACTTGGGCTCGGGGGTGCGGACCAGGACGCCGCTGGAGTTGCGAGCTTCGCGGGCGTGTTCGAACAGGCCGGCGATCTTCGGATCGCGGTCGCTGTTGGGGGCGTAGCCGGCGGTGAGCAGCTTGGCTTGCAGGCTCTTGGTGAGCTTGCGACGGCCCTTGATCTCACCGTCATTCATCATGGCGTAGTGAGCAGCCTTGCCGGCGTTGGCATCAATTGCGCGACGGTCGTAAGCCTCGGGGCTGAACGTGTTGAGGCTCATCGTCCAGGTCATGCGCTTGTTCCCTTGGGGGATTTCGATGGTGTCATCATCGAACAGCGCGGTTTCCTGAAGTCCCATGCCCGAGTCTTCGTTGTTGTAGAACAACTCGCCCGTCATGGCGCCGACGCTCTTGTCGCGCACGCCGTCGAGCAGCTCCACGAGCAGGTTGGCATCTTCTTGGTCCCACCACTGGAGGACATTGACCGGCTTATCACGGTCCTTGTCTGTGGCCGACAGATACGATTCGAACAGGTCTGCCCGGATAGGCATGGTCGTTTCTCACAAACCCCGCAATGCAGGCGGTTGCTCAGGCCGCCCGTCCGTTCACATCAACTCATTCACGCCGCGCTTCACGCAAGATGTCATCCAGCGACTTGGCCTTTCGCCCATCCGCGGGGGCCGCACCGCCCAGCTTCCGCTTGATCGACGCCGCGTTTGCCTGCTTGCCGCCGCCGCTCTTGCCACCCGACGTCGCCAGGCGATCACGCACGACCTTCCGCAGCACGGTGATGGCATCAAGCTGCTTGCCCGTGTCCTTTAGCTTGGCGTTCGCTCTGGCTCGCAGTTCGCCCGCTTCACGCAGAATCTCCAGCCGTGCCTGCCGCTGGTCGCGCGTCAGTTGCTTGCTGGACATGCCCACAAGCTCTTCGGCGCCGACTTCTTCCGCAATGCGGTCGATGTCGGGATCGGCTTTGGCCCACAAACGCTCGCCCTGCACGGCGTTGCGCAGCTCGTCCAGCTCCATGCGGTTGGCCTCAGAGATCACCACCTGATCGGCCAACGTCTTCACCAGCTTGGTCAGGAACTTGACGCCCTTCTTGTCGCCCTTGGCGATTCCCAGCACGTCCATGCCTTCATTGACCAGTTCGCGTGCTTCCCTCTGCACCTGGGCGTACACCGGACGCAGGGGCTCGGGGAGCTGCTTGGAAGCGTCCGCGTCCCGCTTCTCAGCACTGGTACGGCCGTCGCCATCGACTTCAACGTCGTCGAGATCCTCGTCATCGAGGTCTTCGTCGTCTTCACTGTCGGTAGGCTCGTCATCGTCCGTATCCGACGCTTTGGCGGGCTTCTTCTCGTCCTTGCCCTTGCCAGCACCCTCGGGCTTCTTCTTGCCCTGCTTCACTTCCTTGGCAGCTTCGTCGAGGGCCGCCTCGGCGTCTTCGTCCTCATCACCTTCCGCGGCGTCGGCATCCGCATCCTCGTCCTCGTCGCCGTCCTCTTCGCCATCGCCATCGTCGTCACGCAACAGTTCGTGCGCTGCATCATCTTCGTCATCGGCGTCGTCGCTCGCCGGCTCAGGCTTGGCCGCGGGCTTTTCGCTCTTGGATGCAGGATCTTTCGCCGCGGCTTTGGCGGGCTTCTTCGCCTTGGAATCAGGCTTGCTCTCATCACGTGCGCCATCATCACCGCCCGTCGCGTCAGCACCGCTGTTGTCGGGCGCAGCACCATCCGCACCAGGATTGGCAGCGTCAGGCGTGCTCGGGGGCGTACCGGGAACGGGGTCCGCCTGCGACAGATCCATAGGGCCTTCGGGAGCAAGGGTGATGTGGTTTCGCATGAAACAATCGTGAATGACTCACGCAACTCATGCCACTACAACAAGTTGTAGTTTTTCATTCCTCGCTGATGGTCGCGCCGGCGCCGGCGACCTTCCCCGCAGCTTCGAGCTTGTCACGCACTTCGCGGTACTTCTTCGCGACTTTGCGGTTGGGGAAGATCACCCGCTTTGCCATCGGGCCTGATGTCTGGATGCAGTTGGCGACTTCCGCACTGCCACCGTACTTGGGATCGGCGAACATTGGCGCGACTTCGCGTGCTCGCTTGGCACTGCCCCAGCGTTCCAGCACAGAGAGGCCTTCGCTCTTGCTCCATTGCTTGCACGCTTCGTCATCCACGCGCACGTTCTTTGCTTGGTAGTCCTGCTCGCGTTTGCAGCCGCATCCAGGGCATGTGATGTGCGCAGCTTTCGCGGCCGGCCACGCAATCTCGGCTGTCTCGTCGTCGCAATCGGGGTTGGTGCATGGTTGTAGTGGGTAGGTGGGCATGATGATCCTCACATGGGGGCGGGCTGGGACGCGGGCGTCGTGCCCCGCTGCATGGCGGGCCTGGTGGTTGCCATGCCGGGTGCGGATGGATTGGCTTGACGCATCCGCGCGTTAGGTGTCTGGCTGATGTTGCCGCGTCCAGCGGGGGCGGCTGTGCTCGGTTGCGACGGCGCTCCGGGCGTGGTCAGTTGTGCATCCATCGATCCATTCGCCATCGCGGTTTGAGCGAGCTGTTGAAGCGCCATCGCCGACGAGCTGCCGACAAGCTGAGCAAGTTCGGGGTTGTCGTCCAGCTTCACCACGGTGTCCGTGAGCACGCGAGGATCGGTGCCGAACGCCTGCATCCACGCCATCGCCAGAGCGGGGTGTTCGCGGATGGATTGCTTCTGCATCGCCCGCTTGGTGGCAGGGTCCATCGGATCGCGCTGACGCACCGTGGCCGAAACAACCAAGTCCATCGCCGTGTCTTCCCGCGTGCGATCGGAAAGGACCAGGACGACGGGCCGGCCGCCCGCTTCGTGCTTGTAACGCTCCACCGCAGGCCCCAGCCCGGCCGCATCCATGACCATGAGCCATTGGCGGTACAGACGCATCGCGGCATCATCGGACCTGTTGAGCCGCTTGCGCATGGCGGTGATGATCGCCTGTGCGTTGGTTTGCACGAGCACGGCTTGGCCGACCGTGTTCCCCACGCCTTCGCTGCCTGTGACCTGGTTGACGTTGAGCGTGGTCTGATTCGCTCGTGACTCCAGCCAGCTCAGGGCCTCCATGTCCTCGCGGGAGGGGCCGGGCTTGGTCTTGTACATCACGGAGTTGGGGTCAGACGTTTCGATCATTGCATCATCGCCCGCTTCATCAGCCTCCTCGGCCGCTTCGCGTCCCGCCGGCGTGAAGAACGTCTGCGTCTTGGCGTTGATAACACGATCCGTGACACGCGCGGCGACGAGGTTGACGGCGCTGTGAATGTCCGCGATCTTCACGATGGGGGGCGTCTCGGTGTCGATGTGGGGGAGCTTCTGGTAGTTGACGCGGATCAGCGTGCCGCCCTCAAACCCCTCCACCCACTCATCCCACGGATGGAGAAACCCGAGCGTGTCGATCATGTCGATGCTGGGCAAGGTGCATTTCAGCGTCGTGCCGAACGCAAACAGATAGAACTCCCACACATGCACCGTATCGAGCAGGTCAACATCCACCGCATCGGCGGTGCGGTTGTACTCGGGCACGGTCTCGTTGTGGCCGCCGTCATCGAAGTAGCGATGCAGGTCATCGGCGCGGTCGCCATAGAGCAGCCGGGCCGTCTCGCGCGGCATCCGCTTGCGGATAGCCTGCCACTGGCGCTCTTCCCAGCGGTGGTTGGTGTCGTACAGCACGTCTTCATTGGGCACAAAGCGTGCGATGATCTCACCGCGGTCGCGTGTGGGGCCTTGCACGTCCGCTTCGCCGCTGTGAATGGCGAGCGTGATCTCGATGAACCCCTCGCCGTAGGTTGCCGCAGCCAGTGCAGCGAGGTTGCGGCACGTCGCGTAGTCGGTGCGCTCGAGCTGATGGTCGATCCGCTTGCCCAGGATCAGGGCGAGCCCGTTCTGTTTGGCCTCGGTGAACTTGACATCCGCCCGCACTTCTTCTTCGCCCAGCACGAAGTCAAAGGCGTCCAGATGCTTCTGGATGATGTTGATGGGGGCTTTGCTCTGGCCCTTCTCATCGCCGGCCATGTTCCGACCGACGTATTCGGTGAACATCGTGCGGCCGCGTTGCCACAGGGGACGACGATGCTTCTCCGACGCCTCGAGCGCACGGCGCAACGCGGCAGCGGTCGGCAGTCCGTTCACATCACGTTCAGTGTCGATTGCCACGGCGCACACTCGGGCGCCAGCGGGCAGGGGGAGAGATCACCGCGAGATCATAGCGGCGACTTCAGAGCACGATTCACTTCGTCCGCCGTCACCGCGCCGCGAAACGGGATGCCATTGATGACGTTGTGGTAGTGCTCGCGATCCCGTTCGCTCATCATCAGGTAGGGCCATTCAGGCACAAACACATGCCGCGCCAACTCACTCAGATCTCGCAACACGTCGGCGCCCGGTTTGCTCGGTTGACTCTTCACCATGCGCACATTCTACCCATTTCTCCCCCGTTACCGACGCTCACCAATCGCTAAGTGCTTTCCGCCGCTTGGCTTTCATCGTCGCCAACCGGGCCGCAACTGAGCGAGGGGGCACTTCGTCAACCACGGGCCTTGTCGGCCGCCTGGTGAGCATCATCTGCCACAACCCAGCCGTCGCAATAACCCGGTCCCCGTGCGTCGCCCGGGCCTCTCCGTCGTCCTGGAGCTTGTACGGACCCACCTTGGTTTCGTTGAAGTACACGTAATCCATCGCCTCCTGCGCGGTCGCTGGATCGGGATCGGTGAACTCTCCCCGAGCCCAGGCCGCTCGCAATTCGCCCAGCACGCGCAGCTTCTCCTCGTCCGTGCTCCACCATCCCAGCTTGCCTTGCGCTCGTGAGGGGGGCGTCCAGATGTTCGGATACCGCAGTCGCGTGATGTGGTTGCCCAAGATGCCACCGGGTCCGTTGGCCTCCCAGCTAATCATCGCCGGCCGGTCCCGCGTGCCGAACCACAGCCCCAGCATGACCAGGACGCGGGCGAGCGACTCTGGGCCGACGCTGGACGACACCCAAATCCCGATCTTCTCGCACGTGTCCGCGTCCCCGATGGCGATCACGCTGTTGCTGGCGTTGATCCCGTCGCTGACGTCGGCGAAAAGGCAGATGTTCGGCCGCACGTCGGCGGGACGGCCGCCGCGCACGTGTATCCAAAGCGTCAGGGTGCCTTTGCCCACCTCGCGGGCCTCGAACTTGATCTGATCCAGCTTGCGGTGACGCAGGGCGTTGTCCTGGTCCTCGCCGCTCTTGGCGTGACGCAGGATCCCACACGCGGCCGGCGGGCATGTGGGGGCGGCCGAGATCATGCGGTTGAGGACATCCGAATCGAACAGCCCGCCGCTGGCGATGTCGAAGTCCACCATGATGTTCTCGGCGATGCTCACGCGCGAGCGGTTGGCGACGAAGACTTCTTGCTCCAGCCAAGGCGTCCAGACGAACTGCGTCCCCGCCTTGCCGGTGTAGACGCCCGTGTCGTCGATCCGCAGCTCGCCGCCGCGGCCCTTGTCGGGGTGTTGGGCGTAGCTGGCAACGAACGTGGGGTGTCCCCCGTGCTTGAACAGCTCTTTGAAGTAACCGCGGCCCCTGGGCGTGCTGTTGGCGATGGTGAACGTCGCGGTGTCGCGGTTGGCGGCATCCCACACCTGCTGAAGCTGGCGATGCCGGGCCGCTTCGTCCAAGAGAAGCATGTCGCGACGGCCGCCGACGCCGATGTCCCCCGTGGTGCTGGCGCCGTCGATGCTGCATCCGGTCTTGGGGAATCGCAGGCTCAGGTACTTGCTCTTCATCCCGCCACGCATCCATGCTGGTAGACGCTTATGGACATACCGCAGGCGGTAGAAGAGCGTGTCGGGGTCGGGTCCGTCAACCAAGGCTTCCTTGCGGCTGGTGAGCAGGGCCGTCCACATGTTGCTCTTGAACCGGGCTCGCCAATACGCATAAAGCAGGAGGAACCAGGTCACGCGCATGTCGCGGCTCTTGCCGATCACCAGCGGCTTGCCTTCCGCTTCGCACCAGATCATCTTGTCGGCCAGCTCTTCATGCACCGGCCATGTCAGCCACGGGTGCATCGACGTCTTGCCCTTGTACCCCGTCATCTTCCCCGTCTCGTCATACTCACGCTGCTTGTAGGTCCAGACGAACGTGTCGCAGAAGAATGAGAGGTTGTCGGCGCACATCTGCCACAACAGGGCTTGCAGATCCTTGTCGTTCTCGGCTTGGGTGAGCAGCTTTTGCCGGTACTCGATGTTCTCCACGATGGTTTGCGGCACGCGCAACCCCCGCGAGTAGTCGGTGCGGATGGGCGGGAACTCAAGCCGTGGAAGCGTCGTCATCGTCGCCCTCCTCGTGTTCGTCCGCTTCGTCTTGGGCGGCGTCTGCCTCGAGCGCGGCGTTGGCACGGGCGATGAGAGCGTCCTGCTTGGCGTCCTCGATCTGCGACATGAGCGTGGACATGCTTTCCAGAACGTCCTTGATCTCGTCCGCCCACAGGCCCGCACGCTTGCCCAGCGTGAGCTGGGTGTACAGCTTCAGACACGCGATGCTGACGCGCGAGGGCTTGCCGGGCTTGTCATCGTGCATCATGCCCAGGACAAGCCGCTCCAGGAACAGCTTGGGCAGGTCGATGGTGCGTTCTTCGGGCACGAGCTTGGGTTTCTTGCCCTTGCCCGCCACGTTGCGGTAGAACGTCACGTTCACCTGCGTCGTGAGCAGGATGTTCCGAATCGCGGCCGCGTTCTCGTCTGGCAAGCGGCCGTTACCGAACACTTCACTGCCGCTGACGATCAGCGACGTCTCACGTTGCAACGGCCCCTTGCCTTTGGCACGGGTGTTGTTCCGGCCGCTGGGCGCCTTCGCCTTCGCCGCCGGCTTCTTTCTGGCCGATGCACGAGGCATTCATGGACTCACCAGTTGGCGAACACGGGCGCGATCGCGTCAAGCGAGCGGGCGCCGCCGTTGGCAGTTGTGCAGTTCGCGAAGATCTCGATATGGGTGGCGCCCGACGTGTCCAGAACCAGCCCCGCGAACCCTGTCCCACCCTTGCCCACGGTGATGACGCCCGGTGAAATCGCTTCGTTGAAGGTGGGCGTGAAGTTGTTGGCCCATGCGGCTTGCGCAAACTTCGCGCGTTCGGCTTCAATGACGTACTGATTGCGGACGTTGGTCGCGATCAGGCTCGCTCCTGCCACGACTTCACCCCGCCACACAGGCGTGCGGATGAAGCATTTGTTGCCGAGAGTCGGCTTGGCGAGCACGATGAGCACTTGCGCAACCCTGGTCGCGACGGCGGATGCGTGGCCGCACACGAAACCGATCTCCACGGCCGTGCGGGAATCCAGAGAGCGACCCACCCCAATCACCTGGCCGCCCGATCCGTTCGCGTACAGGGTTGCGTTCGCGGTCTGCGTGGGTTCCGTCTCCAAGGCCGACAGGTTGATCGCGGTGAGCAGCCCGCCCGCGCCCGTGATGGCGGCGCTGCACACTTGCGTGTTGCCTTCCAGGGGGCGAAGATGGCTCTGAAAGCCTGCGCGGGCCGCTTCGCTCACGTTCTTGGGACCATTGCTGCTCATCGCTAAACTCCTTCATGGATCTGCCGGACACCTACAAGCATCGAACGGTGACAACGGGCTGGCGTGATGCCTACCGACAGCTCCTCAGCATGGACGATGACGACTTACTCTCGGTGTTGCACGAACTCAAAGCCGTCAGTGAACAACGGGAACCCAAGCTCGAGCGCGTCAACTTCATCTGGGTGCCTCGTGGTGACCACGAGATGAGCGTCGGCGGCGTCGTCAAGGTGCGCAACACATGGCTCGTGCTGACGCGCCGCGTTCGTGGGGCCGATGGTGTCTGGAACTGTCGTCGCATGATCGCCGCTCCAAGCAATCCGATCTTCGCCGCGTGGCCGGCTCCTACGCCCGAGTCCCAGGGCGCTTGACAAACGAGAATCCGCAGATGATCGCGATGGCAACCAGCGCCGCTCGCGGGTTCAGCTCCGCTTCACCGGGGTTTGGGCTTGCTGGGCTTGCTGGGCTTGCCGACTTTGCTGCTTTGGCCGCGTGCGGCCGCGGCGGGAGCAGCTTTCGGCGCAGTCCGCGAAGATGAAAGTTGACCGTGTGGAGCGACCGGCTTGTTTGCAGCGCGACCGCCCGGTTGCTGAGTCCCAGGCCCAGCAGGCTGAGCACCGCTCGTTCGTCGTTGGTCAGTTGTGCGAGCTGGCTGTCGCTGGGGATCAGCGGCGGGGCGGCTGCTTTGCGGCGAGACACGCGGGGCCGGTGTGTGGGCGGGAGCGGGGGGGTTGGGGGCATCGGAAAGATCCTCGTCGTCGGTGAATGTGTGATCGGGCGGCGCATCGTCCTGGTCGTGGTCGATGGCGTGCGCGGAACTTGTGTTGTGAGCTTCGCGTTCGTGTCGCGCGATGGCAGCCTCGCCGGCCGGGGTCAGTTCGAAGATCGTTTGAGCGGCGTCAGTGCAAACGAAGTAGGCGACACGCTTCATTTCGCCGACATCATGCTGAGGCAGCCCCAACTCCGCGTCGTCAAACGCGCGCTGGATGTCCGCGAGGCGGCACGAGCGAACACGCTGAATTGTCTTCAGCACCACGTAAGACTCGTGCGAGAGACGATCCGCCGAGAGACCTTCAACACGTGCCATAACTGCGCTCCTTGCCCTATAACCACGCGAGACCACTACACAAACTCGCAGTTATCGTACCACACATCCGGCATCTGTGCGGATTTCGATGGCTGTTTGTTTGATACCTGCCTCCAGACTGCCCAATCGGGCCGGTGCGTGTTCTCACCGTGATCAGTCAAACTGGGTAATTGAGCCGGACACTGCGAACCGATCGAATCTCGCGCCGGTATGCTCCTGTCATGCAACACGATCGCGGTGTGGGCCATGACGCCCCTTCGTACCGCTTTCCGCAGGATGCACGAAATCTTGATGATCGGATAGTCCGTGAACTCAGTGATTCGATTGCAAATGTGATAATTAGCTTGCATCGGATTGTCACGTCGGGTAGTTATGGGGGTATGTCACACGCCGCGACGCTCCGTGTCGCGCAGGACGCGCCCCCGACGCCCCCGTCTCAGCCGGTTGCAGGAACGATCACCGCTGAGAAAACCCCGTTGCAACTGGCCGTCGATGACTGGCTGGAAAACATGCAGCGCCGACGCAAGAAGCCCAAGAGCATCGCGGCGTTTCGCCAGGTGGTGACGCTTGCCATGCGCGAGTGCGGCTGGAAGACGCCCGCCGAGCTGACGTACCACGCCATTGACAAGTGGATGAATGACACCGCGAAGGCGAAGGGTTGGAAGGGTGCGACTTACAATCGCAACTTATGTGTATTCCGATCATTCGTACGCAGACTTCATAAGTGCGGCTTGCTGCCGCATGACATTATGGCGGACGCAGTTCGTGCAGAAGAAGATGACAGCGGCGACGGCGCTCGAGCAGCTACGCTGGACGAAGCCAAAGCGTTGTTGACGCGGGCGTGGGCACGCGAGATAAGCGACAAGCGATGCAGGGGGAATCGTCGGTTGTACTTCGCGTGCAACTTCGCGATGGGCCTTCGCCTGGATGAGCCGGCGAGGTGGCGCCGCAAGCACGTGCAGGTGTTCAGCGAGCAGCCGTTTATTGACTGGAAACCCGACATCAACAAGGGCCGGCGGCGGCGTGTGCAGCCGATCCCGATGTGGTTGGCGGTGGAACTGCGCGAGCATTTGAAGACGCTGCCTGATGATCCCGAGACGCTTGTGTTCCCCGTTGTTCCCAACAAAGCGACGTTCGAGGCGGATCGCAAGGCCGCAGGCATCGCGAAGGAAGACAGCCGCGGGCGATCGTTCAGCTCACACTCGGCGCGGAAGTTCTTTCGCACGTATCTGAGGCACGTCGCAAAGGTGAATGAGGAAGTGGTGAACTACCTCATGCGTCACACAACCACCGTGGATGAGCGATACGACGACTGCCCCCAAGCGATCATCGATGCGGCGAACGCGATGCCCGATCTGTTGCCGCCCGAACGCCACTACACAAATGTGGAAAACCGCGCAAGCAGTGCGGGCGCAAGGGACTTGCGCGACAGCCTACAGAAATCTGTAGTGCGTGGGGTTGACAAAGTGACAGCAACCGCGCAGTATGTGGCGGGTGCAACGAGATCACGCGAACCGGACCAAACCGAGTCAACCGCGTGCCCTCCCGATGACGATCTGCGACGTTGCACCCCCTCAACGCGAGGCTCTCGGGACGGGCATGTGTTTGACTCTGACGCTTGTGAGCAGCCGGACAGGTTGAGTTCCAAGCGGTCTGCGGTTCGATCCTCCAGCGATACGAGGCCTGAAATGCCGAGGGGCGGACTCGAACCGCCGACCTCCGGGTTATGAATCCAGCGCTCTAAACCAGCTGAGCTACCTCGGCTTCGGCCTCGATGATAGTCTGCTGCCCGCCGGTTCGCAAGTTGGCTCGTCGTGGTTCTGGGCTGCCGTACCGTCGCAGGGTGACACCCGCGGAAGCAAATCTCGACCTGGCGGGGCGCGGCGCGGGCCGCCGCTCGCCGCTGCGAGTCGCAGTTGTTGGAGCGGGAGTGGCAGGCCCCGCGGCAGCGACGCTGCTAGCCCGGCAAGGACACCACGTGGATGTCTTTGAGCGGGCGACGCCACTGGCCCCTTTGGGGGCTGGCCTGCTGCTGCAGCCCACCGGCATGCACGTGCTGCATCGGCTCGGGCTGCTGGATCAAGCCCTCCAACTTGGACATCGGATCGATTTGTTGATCGGTGACACCGACAGCGGCCGACGTGTGCTGGAACTCGCTTATGCCGATCTTGACGACAGGCTCTTCGGACTCGGGATGCATCGGGGCGCTCTGTTCGCCATGCTGCTGAACGCGATGTCACAAGAAGCGTTCGTGCGGGTGCATGCGGGGCTGACGATCGAAAGTGTGTACCAGAGTCACGCGCACGTCACGCTGCGCGCCGCGACCGGACAGTTGCTGGGGCCGTATGACCTGCTGGTGATCGCTGACGGCGCGCGGTCACGATTGCGTGAGCAGTTGGACATCGCTTCGCGCTCGGAGCGATACCCATACGCCGCGGCGTGGTTTACGCTGCCCATGCCTGCCCATGCTCGCTGGCACGCGACGCTGCGTCAGGTGTATCGCAACACTCGCGGCATGGTGGGGTATCTGCCCGTCGGCAGACCTTCGCGCGATGTTGATGCGATGATCAGTGTCTTCTGGAGTCTGCCTGCGGACACGATCGATGCGACGCGGCACGCGGGCCTGGCGCAGTTTGAACGAGATCTTGTCGGGCTTGATCCGCATGCGGCCGCGTTGCTGATGCACCTGCGCGATATGCGACAAGTGGTGTTTACGACGTATCACGACACGGTGTGTGAGCGCGTGCATCATCATCGCGTGGTGCTGCTGGGGGATGCCGCGCACGCGATGAGTCCGCAATTGGGACAGGGAGCCAACCTCGCGCTCGTGGATGCGGCCGGCCTGGCTGATGCCATCGCTCAGCGGCCACTGGATGTGCCAGGCGCGTTGGCGATGCATGACGAGCATCGTCGCGACCACGTCGCGTTCTACTCGCGTGCATCACGATGGCTGACGCCATGGTTTCAGTCGCCCTGGTCCGCGCTGGCGATACCGCGCGACCTACTGATGAGGCCGCTCTCGCGTGTGCCTTGGGTCAAGCGACAGATGGCCGAGAGCCTCGCCGGCGTGAAGACCGGCGTGCTTTCGGCGTATCCGCTGCCATTGTGATGAATCTCAAGCCCGCGTCATCTGCTGGCGGTCGAGTTCGCGTTGAGCCTCGATCGTGTAGCGCACCCAGGGCAGTTCGGTGAGGCGGTCGATCGGAATCGGCTTGCCGGTCAGTTCGCACATGCCGTACGAGCCTTCTTCGATGCGGGTGAGCGCATCGTCGATCTCGCGGATCAGCTTGCGGTTCTTGTCGGCCAGTTCCAGCGACAGGCTCTGGTCGTACGCCTCGCTGCCCTGCTCAGCCATGTGGCTGGGCATGTTGCTGAGCGAACCGCTGCTGCCTTGGAGCGCTTCGCCTTCCATCGCAACCACATCGCCGGCGAGTTCACCGCGCTTGCGCAGCAGGATCTGGCGGAACTCTTCAAGCTGCTTCTTGTTGAAGGGCGTCTTGGGCTTGGCGATCGGCGCAGGCGCCTCGTCGTACATCTCGCCGTGAGCACCAAGCGGCTTGACGTGGGCCGCCTTGGGGCCGCTGGAGATGAGCGGCTTGCGCGGACCCTTGCCGTCGACGATCAGGCGACCGATGCCCGGGGGCATGATCGGCTGCAGCGGTGGCTTGATCTTCTTGGCGGGTGCGGTCTTTTCCACGACGGTGATGTTCTTCTTGCCCGCAGTCGCGGCGGTCTTGACGTCGGCTTTGGCAATCACGACCTTGCCATCGGTCTTTTTGACCTCAGGCTTCTTCGCGTCCACTTTTTTCGCGTCGGGCTTCTTGGCTTCTACCTTTTTGGGTTCAGCCTTCTTCAGTTCAGTTTTCTTCAATTCCACTTTCTTTGCCGGCGCCTTCGCGATCGGCTTTTTGGGCTCGATTTTCTTGGGCGCGGTCTTTTTGACCACCGGACTCGCGGCCTTCTTCACCGGCTTGGCAGCGGACTTGCTCGCGGGCTTCTTGGCAGCAGTTTTCTTGGGCACGTTACTGGCCTCCAGTTGCGTGCGAGATGCACAACTCTCGCGCCGCCCCGTCCTTAGGAAAAGGGCCGGGAGAGTATCGGGCCAAGCAAGAGAAAGCAAAGCGGCCTTCGAACCCGCGGGCCAGCGTCGGTGGTCTCTCAACCTCGAAGTCTGTTCGACGTGAAGTTGCGAGCTGGCTCGCTTCAATTCCGTACGTGGTTCCTGCGTACTCAGGCCCCAACAGGCTCAGTCTGTTCCACGTAGACGCCCAGTTTGCGATAGCGCTGGTAGCGGTTCTCAAGCAGTTGGTCCATGGGTGTCTTCTTGAGATCCGCCAGTTTCGCCAAGATCCAAGCGCTCACGGCATTGGCGGTCGCACGCGGGTCGCGGTGTGCACCGCCCACCGGCTCGGGGATAACTTCATCCACAATGCTGAGTTCCAGGTTGTCCTTGGCGGTCAGGCGGAGGCTCTTGGCGGCCGCGTTATTGGTCTGTGGGTTGGCTTCCTTCCACAGAATGGCGGCGCAGCCTTCAGGACTGATGACGCTGTACCAACTGTTGGCGAGCATCGACACTTTGTCGGCGACTGCGATGCCCAGTGCACCGCCGCTGCCGCCTTCGCCGATCACGATACTGACGATGGGTGTCCGCAGGCGGCTCATCTCAAGCAGGTTGACTGCGATGGCTTCAGCCTGACCGCGTTGCTCAGCACCCAGGCCGGGGTAGGCACCGGGTGTGTCAACCAGCGTGACGACGGGTACACCGAACTTTTCGGCCATCTGCATGCAGCGCAGGGCTTTGCGGTAGCCCTCGGGGTGGGCGCAGCCAAAGTGACAGGCCTGGCGTTCTGCGACCTGCTTGCCCTTCTGGTGGCCCACGATGAGGACCTTCATGCCCGGGCTGGCACCGATACGGGCGAACCCGCAGACGATGGCAGGATCTTCTCCGAAACGTCGGTCGCCGTGCAGTTCGACGAAGTCGCGGCACATCATGGCGAGGTAGTCGCGCGTCTGGGGGCGGTTGGGATGGCGGGCGACGCGCACGGTTTCCCAAGGCGACAGGTTGAGATAGGTCTTTTCCAGCAGGGCCAGACGCTGCTTCTGCAACGCGGCGATCTCGTTTTTGAGGATGTCGCTGGCTCCGCCCGCGGGGGCTTCGGCGCGCACTCGCTGCTCCAGCGCGTCGATCTGCTGTTCGATCTGCACGATGGGCTTTTCAAAGTCCAACTGGTAGTACGTGGCCATATTAGATGATAGTGGGGAGGTTGCGAGGCGGTGTTCAGATCAAGATGCTCGCGATTGCTCCGGTCATCCAGCAGGCCAGCGCGCCGGCGACCATGGCCCGCAGGCCGATTGCCGCGAACTTGCTGCGACGCTCAGGAGCCAGCGCGCTCAGCCCGCCGATCTGAATGGCGATGGACGGCAGGTTGGCGAACCCGCAGAGGGCGTATGCAGCGATCTGACTGGTTCGGGGGTCGATGGTGCCGGCTTGGATGTGCTCCGCCAGATTGAGATAGGCGACAAACTCGGTGGCGATCAACTGGGTTCCAAGCAGCGTGCCGAACTCGCTGCAGTCCCGCCATGGGACGCCCATGCACCACGCGAGGGGCTGAAAGACCGCGCCGAGCAGATTCTGGAAGGTAAAGACGGGCAGCCCATGTGAAACGCGCCATGCATCGATCGGTCCCCACTGGCTGAGGGCGGCGATGGGCCAGTTGAGCAGCGCGAGCAGGCCCACGAAGGCCAGCAGCATGGCGCCGACGTTGAGAGCGAGTTTCAGTCCGTCCGTTGCGCCTGCGGCGGCGGCGTCCACGACGTTGCGAGTTTCGCGGGGCAGTTTGAGGAGGGAGGCGACGGATTCATCGCGCGGGGATTCTGTTTCTGGCAGCATCAGTTTGGCCATGACAAGGCCCGCGGGCGCGCTCATGACGCTGGCGGTCATGAGGTGTGTCGCGAAGAGGACGCGCTGGCTCTCGCTATCGCCCCCGAGTTTCACGATGTAAGCCGCCATGACGCTACCGGCGATGGTGGCGAAGCCGCCCGACATGATCGCCATAATCTGCGAACGCGTCATGGTTGCGATGTACGGTCGCACGGTGAGCGGCGCTTCGGTCTGGCCGACGAAGATGTTGGCGCTGGCGGACAGAGCCTCCACGCCGGTCACGCCGAGGGTTCGCCGCAACGCGGCAGCCACAACGCCCACGACTCGCTGCATGATGCCCAGGTGATACAGGACGGCCATGAGGCTGGCGAAGAAGACGATGATGGGCAGCACCTTGAAGGCGAAGACAAAGCCCCACGGGCCGCCTGCATCGCCCAACGAACCGAAGATGAACGCAATTCCCTCATCAGCGAAGGAAATGACCTTGGTGACGCCACGGGCGAAAACCTGGAAGGCGTCGGCGGTGCCGGGCACGCGGAGGAGCAGCAACGCGAGTACGAACTGCAGGAGTACTCCTGCTCCCACCAGACGCCAATTGATCGCCTTGCGATTGGTCGAGAGTGCGAACGCGATAGCCAGCAACACAAAGACGCCCAGCAAGCCTTGAAGATGCATGCCGCTAGCATACCACAACCGTGCGTCCCGTCCGACTGGGTCATCGCCTGCTTCTTGTGATACAACAGTTCATTCACCGTGTCCGCGCCGCTTGTCATCCCGTTTGTCGATGCCGTGACGCACATTCGCACGCATGCGAGCCGAATCGCCATGCCGGCGGTTGTTGGCATCACGGGTCGGGTCGGTGCAGGCAAGAGCACGTTGGCTGCACGACTCTCCACCTGCGTCTTGAGCACAGACAACTACCTTCCTGACTACGACAACATACCTGAACACGAACGCGATCAACCTCGCCATCTGGACTTCGCGACGTTGCGTGCGAATGTCTCCGATCTCTCGCGGGGCGTCGCCAGTCAGGTGCCTGTCTGGAGTTTCCACTCGCATCGGCGCGAGGGCTTTACGCGCGTTGAAGCGGCGGACCTCGTTGTGATTGAGGGCATCCACGCGCTGCATGCCAGTGTGCGCGAGTTGCTGCATCTGCGGGTCTTTGTCACTGCATCTGCGGCGACGCGGTGGCAACGGTGGGAGCATCTTGAACGCACTGGTATTCGCGGGTGGGGAGTTCCCAAGGCGCGTGCGTTCTTTGATGCAGTGGCCGAGCCGACGTTCGCTTCCTGGGAGAGTGAGTACCTGCAAGCCGCTGATGTGCTGGTACGCAACGACGATGGCGAGGAGAAGGGCGCTAGAGATCCTTCATCCGTCTGACCTGTGGAATCGCGAGACAGACGACAGCAGCAACGACGATTGTTCCAATGCCGCCGCTCACGACGCTGGCGACTGGACCGAAAAACTTAGCGACCAGACCGGACTCGAAGCCGCCCAGTTCGTTGCTGCACTCGATGAAGACGCTGTTGACTGCGCCCACGCGACCACGGAGATGGTCGGGCGTCTTGTTCTGCACCAAAACGTGGCGAATGACGACCGAAATGTTGTCGACGGCTCCGCTGGCGGCGAGTGCGAAGAGGCTGAGCCAGAAGCTGGTCGAGAACCCGAAGACGATCATGCAAACGCCGAAGACGACGACTGACCAGAGCAGCGCGGGCCCGGCGCGGCGGAAGGGCGGGCGATGCGCCAGGTAGAGTCCCATGAGCAGCGCACCGACGTAGGTTGCGCTGCGCAGGGCGCCCAGTCCGACCGGGCCTACGTGCAGAATGTCAGCGGCGAACATGGGCAGCAGAGCGGTCGCTCCGCCCAGCAGTACCGCGAAGAGATCGAGTGTGATTGCTCCGAAGATCTCTTTCTGTGTCCAGATGTGCTTCGCGCCGGCGAGGGTGGAGGTGAGGTTGACAGGCTCGGTGCTGAGGACTTGGGGCGTCGGCCTGGTCAGCAGGATGCAGATGCAGAAGATGAGCGAACCCAGCGCGGTCGCGGCGTACGCGGGCCACGCGACGTTGTTGATCGCGATAAGTCCGCCCGCCAGCAGCGGCCCCAGCGTCGCGGCGAGTTGGAAGAGCACGCTGTTCCATGTCACGGCGTTGTGGAAGGAGCCGTGCGGAATGAGTTGCGGCAGGTAGCTGTTGCGAGCGGGACCCGCAAAGGCGCGGATAAGCCCGAAGACGCTGAGAAGGACGTAAAGCCAGAGGATCGAGGCTTCGTACTTGCTCGCCAGTGCCAATGCGAGTGCCGCCAAGGCGAAGGCTGACTGGGTGATGATGATGATGGTCTTGCGCTTGTAGCGGTCGGCGACTTGTCCGGCGACCAGAGCGAAGAGCACGACCGGCAGGGCGCGAGCGAGACCCGCGTATCCCAGGTGCATGGGGTCCTGCGTGCGGTGATAGATCTCCCAGCCCACGGCGGTGCCCAGAATCTGCAGGCCCATTCCCGATGTCAGGAAGCCCAATGCGTATCGGCGGTAGTTGCTGACGCGCAGGGCGGCGAACGCGTCATGCGGGAGCTGTGGTGGGGGAGGCGCCGCCGTCATGTGGCGAGATTAGCGCGAGTTGTCGGCTGGGATGAGCGGGTTGATGCGGCCTCGCAAGGCGCTTTCGCTGCGATGCTATGTCGCGGCCATGGCGAACACCCGATCGCGGGCTTTCACGACCGAGGCTGGGACTGCTCAATCTCGTTCGAGCTTCTTGACGGCGAGGCGATTCTTCACGCGGGCTGGCTGCGTCATCTTGTCGATGATGAGCACACCGTCAAGGTGATCAGTCTCGTGCTGAATGCAGCGGCTGAGCAGGCCGGCTGCGGTGAGGGAGAACGGCTTGCCGTTTTCGTCCAGTGCGGTGACATGCACGATCGGTGGGCGCAGTACGTCACCGGCGATCTCGGGCAGGCTCAGGCAGCCTTCTTCCATAGGTTCCACAGCACCTTCGAAGCGGAGCACCGGATTGATGAACACCATGCGCCCGGGTGATGCGCTGGGAGGGTTGCTGGTGGCAAGTGAGCCACGCTTGGGATTCTCCGGCACGTCGAGCACAAAGAGCCGCCACGACAGACCAACCTGAGGGGCTGCGAGGCCAATGCCTTCTTCGTCATCCATGATGTCGAACATCTGTTCGACAACGGCTCGCACATCGTCATTGACGGCTTCGACCGGCTTGGCCTTCTGCCGCAGCACGCGTGAGGGATAGATCTGGAGTTGCACAGCGGGAGGCATGGGCGGAACAATATGGATGAGAATTCACGGTTGTGCGACTTCGCGCTTGCGCTGTTTATGACCGGTTTCGTGGCGCAACTGGCCGCAGGCAGCGGCGATGTCGCGTCCGCGGCTGGCGCGGATGTGGACGTTGAGATTCTTGGCGAGGAGAAACTCCTGGAAGCCACGAACATCTTCGTCGCGAGGCCGCTCGAATGGCATGCCCTTGACTTCGTTGTAGCGAATCAAGTTGATGTTGGCGCGAATCGTGCGGGCGATGTCCGCCAGTTCTTTCGCGTGCTGGGGCTGGTCGTTGACGCCGCGGAGCAGGGTGTACTCCAGCGTGATTTCGCGTCCGGTCTTTTCAAACCACTTCTGGCAGGCGGCCAGCAGGTCGGTGATGGTCGTGTATTCCGCCCACGGAATGAGTTGGCGGCGAATGGTGTCGTTGGGGGCGTGCAGGCTGAGGGCAAGCGTGACGGGCAGTTCAAGCTGCTCCGCGAGTTTCTCGATGGCTTTGGGCAGGCCAACGGTGGAAATCGTGACCTTGCGGGCACTGATGGCGTGGCCCCACAAAGCGCAGATGGTGCGAATGGCGGGAATGACATTCGCGAGATTGCTCAGCGGCTCGCCCATACCCATGAAGACGACGTTGGTGATGCGCGGGAAGTCGCCGTCACTACGGGCGTTGCGACCGGCTTGCTGAGCACGCATCGCGTCTCGCAGCATCCACACCTGCTCGACGATGCGGCCTGCCGTCAGGTTCTCGTCGAGTCCGCCGATGCCGGAGGCGCAGAACTTGCATCCCACCGGGCAGCCAACCTGACTGCTGATGCATGCTGTGCGGCGATCTTCCGCGGGGATCATGACGCACTCGGTCTGCCGGGTCTGATCCAAGGCGGTGTTGTTGAGCACGGGCAGCGTTGTTGCTGGGGCCGGCGGTGGCGCGACACTTGCGGCGCCGTCTCGCTCATGCCACTGCACGAGCAGCTTGCTGGTGCCGTCGGTGGCGAGTTGTTGCTTGATGATGTCGCCAGTCGAGAAGCGAATGTCAGCCGTGAGCTGCTCGCGATCTCGCTTGCTGAGGTTGCTCATGGCGGCCGGGTCGATGACGCCCTTGAGATAGACCCATTCCAGCACCTGCTTGGCGCGGAAGGCGGGCATGTTGACGCGTTCGCACCATTGCGAAAGGCTTTCGGGTGTGTGTTCGAAGATATGTGATGATGCTGGCATGAAGTGGCTGGCGTATCGAGGCTGCTAAAAGGGGGATCAGGCGTTCACGCGCGAACCGTGCACCGTGAGGGGCACCGCGCCGTACAGCTCACGTGTGATGACGGGCGACTCGATCTTGAAACGACGTGTGCTGGGATCGATTCCCTTCTCCACCATGATTTTGCGGAGATTGCCTGGTGCGGCGAATTCGACATCTTCCGGCATGACGTCGGCCGTCTCGATGGTGCCGCCGAATCGTGTGAGAAGGGCGCGGCAAACGTCGGCGACGAGATCTTCGGGGGCGCTGGCGCCGGCGGTGATGAGCAGGCGCTCCTTGCCGGTGGGGAACCAGTTCCACTCCAGTTCACTCGCGTCGTCAATCAGGCGGGCGGGCGTGCCGACGTTGGCCGCGATCTCGGTCAGACGCACGCTGTTGCTGCTGTTCTTGCTGCCGATCACCAGGACCATGTCGCAGCGCGGTGCGAGCTGACGCACGGCGTGCTGCCTGTTCGTGGTCGCGTAGCAGATATCGCTGCTGGGGGGCTCTTTGATAAGCGGGAAGGCTTTCTTGAGCGCGTCGATGATGACGCCTGCGTCGTCGGTGCTGAGTGTGGTCTGTGTGAGATAGACCAGACGCGCTGGATCCCTGATGAGCAGATGCGGGATGTCCTCGGGGCTTTCGACCACTTGCGTGGCATCCGGGGCTTCGCCGCTGGTGCCGGCGACCTCTTGGTGGTCCTTGTGGCCCACCAGCAAAATCTGATAGCCCTGACGCGAGTAGCGAATCGCCTCGGCATGCACCTTGGTCACCAGCGGACAGGTTGCGTCGATGGCGGTCAGCCGACGATCGGCAGCCTGCTTGCGGATCGCAGGAGAGATGCCGTGCGCGCTGAAGACGATGATGCTGCCTTCGGGCACTTCTTCCAGATCATCCACGAACTTGACGCCGTGATGCTGGAAACGGCCAACCACATGCTTGTTGTGGACGATCTCGTGATAGCAGTAGATCGTCTGGCCCGGAAACAGGTCAATGACCTGATCGATGACGTCGACAGCCATGCGAACGCCGGCGCAGAAGCCGCGAGGATTGGGGAGGATGAGGTGCATGAGGCGGAAGGAGCCGAGACGAGGTGACGCACGTGCGGGCATTCACCGTTTCAGGGCGGGGAAGGCTTCGTGCAGGTATGGGACGCACACATTGTATGCGGAAAGTCAACGGTTTTCGTGCATCGCGTTGCCGCTTTGGCGTGCGAAAGATACCGGTGCATGAGCGTTGCAGATGGTCGCGAAGCGACGATGAGGGCACGGGGCGTCTCTGACGCGGATGCCGGTGTGCTGTCGCTCGCGCGGGCTCATGTTCGATCGATCACCAGCGGGGCGAAAGAGAACTTCACGGTCCTCTCGCGGCTTGTGCCTTTTGACCTGCGAGATGATTATGCAGCGGTATACGCCTTCAGCCGGGTGGCGGACGACGCTGGCGACGCGGACAGCCGTGATGCCGCGTCGCGCGAGCGCAGTCTCGCGAAGTTGGGCGAGTTGCGAGGCAAACTCGAACGGTGTTGCCGGGGTGAGCTGGGATCTCGCGACGATGACCCCTTGTTCGTCGCGTTACAGGACACGAGCGAGCGGCGGCAACTTCCCGCGAAGGCGTTTCATGACCTGCTCGACGCATTCGAGCAGGATCAACGCGTGAGCGAGTATGCGACATGGGATGAACTGCTGCGCTACTGCGAACGCAGCGCGAATCCGGTGGGACGGCTCGTGCTCGCCTTGCATGGAGAAGGTCTGGACGACTCGGCGCGCAGTCGAGAGTTGCGGACGTGCAGCGACTGCATCTGCACCGCTCTGCAACTGACCAACTTCTGGCAGGATGTGCGGCGCGATCTTGATGAGCGAGGGCGGGTTTACATTCCCGGAGAGTTTGGAGGCGTTTCGCGGGAACGACTTCACGAGTGGATCAGCAGGCCTCGCGATCCCGCGGTTCGTCGGCGGATGACGGATGAGTTTCGAGAGCTCTCGCGGCGCACGTGGGACCTGTACCGACGGGGCAGGGCTATTGAGCAGATGGTGCCGGTGCGGCTTGCGTGGATTCTGTGGCTCTTTCGGCGTGGTGGTGAGGAAACGTTGCGACTGGTGGACGAGGGCAGGTACGTGACGCTGTGGGAACGACCAAGCCTGAGCAAATCCGCCCGGCTGAAATTGCTCCTCCGGGCGTACTGGGGGGCATTTCGCGGCGTCCGGCCGCCGAGTAGTGACGAATGATGGTGCATGGCGGCTGCGGGCGTCCATCCGGCTGAGTTGCAGGCATCGCTTGCCGATTGCGGTGTGGTGGTGCGCACGCAGGCGCGGAACTTCTGGTGGGGGTTGCGCGTTTCGCCTCGTCCGCAGCGCGACGTGCTCTACGCGATCTACGCGTGGATGCGATTGGGCGACGACATCGTTGATGAGTCGGCCGATCGTGAACAGGCGACCGCTGCGTTCGAGCAGTTCCGGCAAGCCAGTGAGCGAGCGATGGGGGGCGAGTGTGATGCGACCGGCTGCTGGCCGGCCTTCGCATGGGCCCTGAGAGAGGCGGGCGTTCCCCAGCAGTGGCTGCGCGACATGCTCAGCGGACTCTCGTGGGACTTGGATCACAAGCCGTTCGAGCGCGACGAGCAGTTGGAGCGGTACTGCTACCTGGTCGGCGGCACGGTCGGTCTGGTCTGTACGCACGTGTGGGGGCTGCGTCCGGGCGTGTCGAGAGAAGCGGCGCTCGCCAAGGCTGATGCGCGCGGTCGGTCGTTCCAGATGATCAACATCGCGCGTGATATCGCGACGGATGCGGGGGCCGTGAGCCCGCGCGGCTATGTGCCTGATGAGATGCTGGGTCGTCACGGTCTGACACGCGAGGAACTGCTGGCGTGGAAGATGCCACAGCCTTGCGAAGCCCTTGTGCGCGAGTTGATCGCCAAAGCCGATGCCTACCACAGCGCGTCGCAAGGGCTTGAGGAGATGGTGGATCCTCGCTTTGTTCCGGTGCTTGAGGCCATGACGAACGTCTATCAAGGGGTTCTGGCCACGCTGCGAAAGGAACCCGCACGGGCTGTTCGTGGGCCGCGAGCCCGTGTAGCGACGTGGCGCAAGTTGCTCATCGGCATGCGGGCGGTCGTTGCGCAGTGGGCCGTTCGTTCACGGAGTGTGCGATGAGATCGGTCGGCATCGCCGGCGGAGGATTGGCGGGACTTGCGTGCGCGCTGTCGCTGGCGCGCCGAGGTGTCAAGGTCACTGTTTTTGAGCAGCGTCGTCGGCTTGGCGGGCGTGCGACCAGTTTTGTTGATCAGCAGTCTGGCGAGACGATCGACAACTGCCAGCACGTGGCTCTGGGCTGCTGCCATCGCTACATCGCTTTCCTCGCGGCCTTGGGCAAGAGCGATCAGATCGCCTGGCATGATCGGCAGTGGTGGATCGAGGAGGGGGGGCGTGTCAGCGTGCTGGAGCCGATGCGGCTGGCGCGATGGCTGCCCGGATTTGCGTCACACGCAGGCAGTTTCCTTCGCGTTGCGTTTCTCAGCCCCGCCGACAAGGTCACCATCGCCGCCGCCATGGGACAACTCGCGATTCTTGATCGCGAGACGTTCAGCGATATCACGTTCGGCGCGTGGCTGCGGCAGCAGCAGCAGAGTGATGCAGCCATTGAACGCTTCTGGGCGCCCGTCATCGTCTCGGCCTGCAACGGAAGCGTTGATCGCATCGCCGCCAGCAGCGCGATGCATGTCTTTCAAGATGGTCTGCTGGCTGGAGCCAGCGCATCTCGCATCGGCGTGCCCACGGTGCCGCTGGTGGCCTTGTACGACGCCGCTGAACGTCTGCTTCGCGAAGCGGGCGGCCACGTGCGAATGGGCGAAGCGGTGGAACAGATCGAGCCCACATGCATCAGCACGCGAGAGGGCGATTACGCATTCGACGCGGTGGTATGCGCGACGCCGTTTGAGAAGGCTCGCAAGTGGTTGCCAGAAGCCGACCCGCGCGCCATGCAACTTGCCCGCGCGGAGCATTCGCCCATTCTGGGCGTGCATCTGACGTTCGATCGTCCTGTGCTCCGCACACCTCACGCTGTCCTGGTTTCATGCGGCACGCAATGGCTCTTCCGCAAGGATGACGCTGGTCGCGTGGTGCACGCCGTCATGAGTGCAGCCGACGAATGGATGGGCTTGAGCGAGTCAGAAATCGTTCGCCGCGTCACCAGCGACGTGCACCGGTGGATGCCGCACGCTGCCGGGGCAGAGGTTGTGCATGCACGCAGCGTCAAGGAACGCCTCGCGACCTTTGTGCCGTCGCCGGCATTCGAACAGGCACGTCCACAACCGCTGCCGGATGGGGCCGGACCACGCGAGGCGATCGTGCTCGCTGGCGACTACACCGCGACGGGTTGGCCGGCGACGATGGAGGGTGCCGTCCGATCAGGGGAAGCCGCGGCTTGCGCAATACTGCGGGGATGATCTGTCACTTGTACCGATCAACATCCAAACTCCGCGTGTGTCTTGGATAAACCCGTTGCATCGGGTGTTGCAAGGACGCAGACGGCGGGATACGTTACCGCCGTGGCAGTGCCGGGAGGTCCCGGCCATGGTGTCTTCCGTTCGGGAGGCATCGCAACGATCACGACGAAAGGCACTTGGATCATGGGCGAGGCGAAGCCATGGCAAATCGCGGTGATCGTGGTGGGACTGCTGGGGTTCGTCGGCGCGCTGGCGTGGTCGCTCACGCGAGGTGACGGCGTCGAGTTCGCGGAGTCGCTCACGTTGGGTGACGTGAAGACGGGCGAGATTGTCATCACGCCCTACGACCCCAGCAAGTCGCTCGTATTGCCTGCTCCCAACCCGCCCAATACCGAACTGACCCTCTTTCCTGTCTACGAGGAAGATGGGCAGTGGAAGGTGTCGCCTGGGTTTATGGCGCAGTTGCGGACCATGAAAGCGGCGGAAGCCACCGACCTCAAGACCGGCGTCATCAAGGCGACTGGCGAGCCTCGCAAGCGCAACCTGTACAAGCGGTAATCAGTTCAAAATCGTGGAGGCGCGCTGGCACGGACCGGCGGCATCAAGAAGCGCAACGGAAGCAGAGATGACAAACATGCACACCAAGTCGCAGACCAAACCCACGACGCGAGCCTTTACACTGATTGAACTGCTGGTCGTCATCGCGATCATCGCGCTGCTCATCGGCCTGCTGCTCCCCGCCGTGGCGAAGGCTCGCGAAGTGGGCCGCAGCGTCGGATGCCTCAGCATTCAGCGGGCCATCGGTCAGGCCCAGATGATGTACATGAACGAGCAAAAGGATTTTTACGCTGCGGCGTATACCTCGGGACAGGAGTCCGATGGCACGGGCGGCACGAGCATCATCAACGACACGAGCGCCCGCACCCCTGTCCACACGGCGGACTGGTTGAGCCCGATCCTCGGTGACAGCAATAACTTCCCGGCGAACCGTGCGCAACGCTCCAAGCGGATCTTCAATGACTTCGCTTGCCCGATGGCCCGGAACGCTGCCTCACCGTATTCCGAAGGCGCCCCGGTGCCCGATCTCGCCGATTACAACGCTGTCGCGTTCGCTGGCGATGGTGGCTACCGCCAGCCAAGCTATCTGCAGCCCTGGCACATGGCGACAGTGGTCTCAGCTGGTGGCAATGCAGCTTCGAAGTTCGGCACCCTCTCAACCTCGGTGGTTGGCGCCGGTTCTTTGGGGTTCCAGAATGTGCGTAACCCCGCAAACTTCATCCCTCGTCAAGACCGCGTCGGTACCGTTCTGTCCGACAAGGTCATGGTGATGGATGGCACGCGTTTCTTCACGAACGGCTCAACGCCCGGTATTCCGCCGGGGCTCATCAACTTCGACGCGGCGCCGGATTCCAACTTCGGCAGTTTCTCCGAGAATCCGACGTTCAATGCATCAACCGCGTATGGACGCCAACGTACCTCTCCCAACCAAGGCCACATTCGCGTCTCAATGCGGCACGGGGGAAATTCGCAGGTGACGTTCTTTGACGGCAGCGTTCGGGCGATCATTCCGCTGCAGTTCTATACCCGTGTCGACTACTTCGTGCCCAGCGGCTCGCTCTTGCTGAACGCCCCGACGCAGCAAAATCAAGAAGCGCTGCAGCGGTTCGGCTTCAACGCGATTCTGCCGTAAAGGCACCTCCCCAACACACGTTTCACTTCACGGCTCGCCTTGGCGAGCCGCTTTCATAGGCGGGCTTCGCACGCCTCGACGACTTCCGTCACGCTGATGCGGCTCATCATCCCCGCGCTGCGATCATCGCGAAAGTAGAACTCATCGCCCGGTTGCACGTGTTGAATCAGGTCTTTCGCTCTGCCGTATGGGCATGCCAATCGTGGATCCGTCGGCCCCAACAGGCCCACGCACGGGCGATCAAAGCCCACGCCCATATGCAGCGCGGCCGAGTCATTCGCCACGACCAGTGCGGCGCGCTCGATGACTGCCATGAGTTGCGCGACGTCCGTTGCGCCCATCAGGTCGACGACGTGGCGATTGGCTGCTGCAAGCGTGAGCAGCGGCTGCACCTGATCGCGCTCCTTGCCGCCGCCTGTGACGACGCAGGTGATGCCACGTGAGGTGAGGTGACGAGCAAGCTGGGCAAAGCGATCAGCGGGCCACTGCTTGGCCGGCCACGCGCTGGTAGGGCTGAGGACCGCGTAGCGATCATTCGAAAATGTCTGGTTCGCCAGCCACGCTCGTGAACTCTCGCTGGAGTACAACCTGCACGCGGCCGCGTCGCGCTTGACCGGGATGTGCAGATGCTCGAGTAACGCCAGGGCCTTGTCAACCGTGTGAATGACGGCGGGCGTGCGAACACGATGCGAATACGCCAGCCAAGCGCATTCGCGAGCGTCGCGAGTGCCCACACGCGTGGGAGCCTTGGTTGCCCATGCAAGCAGCCCGCTGCGCGCCAGACCCTGGCAATCAAATACAAGGTCGTACCCCGGCTCTGCGAGGCTGTGCAGATAGGTCCGCAACGCTCGCACGTTCAGGGTCTTGAACCAACGGCTGAAGTCGTTTCGTGGGAAGACAACGACGTTGCTCAACGCCGGGTGGCTGCTCAGCACCGGTGCAAACACGTCGCGGACAAGCCAGTCAATACGAGCTTTCGGATACGCCGCTCGCAAACTGGCAAGCACGGGCACGCTGCGAGCCACATCTCCCAGTGCGCTGGGGCGGATGATGAGAATGCGCTCGGCTGAAGGCATCGTGCCCATGAGGGTGGCATCGTAGATGTGTCATGATCCGCCGCCCTCGGCTGCAGCCAGTCGAAACGATTGTCATGAATATCGCGGCAAACTCACGTCACGTGATGGAGCCGTCCGAGTAAACTCGCTCATGCGCCGCACGCTCCTGCTCGTCAACCCTGAAAAGCCCGCCGCCGCCCACGCCGCCGCCGAGGTCCGCCGCGTCGTGCAGCACTTTGGCACGTTGCTGGGCGAACTGCCCGCCGACGGCTCGCCGTTGCCCGCCGAGTTCTGCGACGCCGACCTGTTCGTCGTCTTCGGCGGCGATGGCACCCTGCTGAGTCAGGCCCGCCGCTGCGCCAGCCCCAAGGGTGCGATGCTGGGTGTCAATCTCGGGCGCTTGGGGTTTCTGGCGGCCTTTGACGTTGCGTCTGTCATGCAGCACGCTTCTGAGCTGTTCAGTGACAGGTTTCCGCTGCCCATTCGCACCTACAACCTGCTCCGTGTGACAGTCACTGACAAGACCGGTGCGAAGAAGTTTGAGTCCATCGCCCTCAACGACGCAGTCGTCACGTCGGGCCCGCCTTATCGCCTCATCACGCTCACGCTGAGCGTGGACGGGCATGCCGGCCCGGTCATCCGCGGCGATGGCCTCATCGTCGCCAGCCCGGTGGGTTCAACCGCGTACAACCTCTCGGCTGGCGGTCCACTGCTCGACCCCACGCTTGATGCGTTCGCGATCACGCCCATCGCCGCCCAGTCGCTGAGTTTCCGCCCGGTGGTGGTGGGAGGCTCCAGCACGATCTCCATCGTTGCAGAACGGGTGAACGACTCGGATGGTGGCGTTGGCACGACGCTGGTGCTTGATGGGCAGTCGCACACCGCCCTGCGGACCGGCGACCGCATCACCATCACCAAGCACGCGCACGGCGTGAACTTTGTGCATAACGACGCCAGCGACTGGTGGGCTCGCATCATCGGTCGCCTGCGGTGGGCCGACACGCCGCGTCTGAGCAGCGGCACGTGAGCCGGCCAACCGGGCACCCTGCCAGTCACGCCACTACGTTGCCCGCACTATCCTGCTGCATGATGCGCAGGCTGAGCATGCTGGTTGCGGGAGCGACATGGACGATCGCGGCGGGTGCGTTCGCGCAAGTGAAGATCGTGGACGAGCCCGCGGGCACCGCCGCACCCGCACCCCAGCCGGTGCGAGCCGCCAGCGCGCCGCGAACACTCTCGGCTGACGAGCAGGTGATGCTCGAAGCCCGCCGTCTGCTTGCGAACATGCAGGCAAGTCGCGCGCAGGACCTGCTGACGACGTGGCTTGAGCGCAACGCCGGCGGTCAGTCACCTCAGCTTCCCGAGGCATACTACTTGCGCGGCAATGCCAAACTTGCTCAGGACGATGAGTACGAAGCGCTCTATGACTACGAAGAGGTCGTGAAGAACTACCCTGCCAGCGAGTTTTTCGTGACCAGTCTCGAGCGTGAACTGGACGTGGCAAAGCTCTACTTCGGCGGACGCATGAAGCCCGGACTCTTCGGCATCCGCATGGACAGCGGCGTGCCGGTTGCGGAAGAGATCGTCCTCCGCATCAATGAGCGCATGCCTGGCAGCAAGCTTGCGGAGCGTGCGCTCATGACGCTCGCGGATCACTACGCCAGTGAACGTGACCTGCCGATGGCAGTGGAGACCTACGACACCTTCGTGAAGCTCTACCCGCGCAGCGAGATGCGTCGGCAGGCCATGCAGCGTCGGACATATGCGACCGTGGCGCAGTTCAAGGGGCCCGCGTACGACTCGAGCGTGTTGACCGATGCTTCGGTGCAGGTCGAGAACTTCCAGCTTGAGTATCCAGGTGCCGCGCAGGAAGCGGGCCTGACCGATGGCCTGCAGGCTCGACTTGACGAGAGCCGCGCTGCGAGCATGCTGAACACCGCACAGTGGTACGTGCGGCGTGATGATCCCGTCGCCGCAAGGTTGACGCTGGTGCGACTTGTGAAGCGACACCCCAAGACCGCCGCTGCGCAAGAGGCGCTCAAACTCGTGCAGCAGATTGATGCGCAGCACCCGGCCATCGCCGGAGACGTGCAGCCACTGAGCGGCGGTGCATCGAGCGACGCGGAGACCGCCAAGTGAAGCACGCCATGTGTGCCGCCAGTGCGTGTGTGTTCATCGCCGCGGCGATGAACCTGACCGCGTGCGCCAAAGACCCACGTCTGGGCTATGCAGCCACCTCGACGTTTGATGCATCGGTCTCCTCGGTGAGCGTGCCGATCTTCCGCAACATGACCGCGACACCCGGCATCGAGCAGGTGCTGACCGATTCAGTCATCAAGCAGATTCAGGGCAACACGCCCATGCGTGTGGTGCAATCGGGACAGGCGGCCAGCACGCTCTCGGGCGTCATCACCGATGTTCGCATGCGTCGCATCAGCGCCAACAACGTGACAGGTCTGGTGCAGGAACTGGCGGTGCAGATCACCGTTGACTTCGAGTGGCGCGACAACCGCTCGGGAGAAGTCATCAAGGCTCGCCGCAACTTCTCGGCGGCGGACAGTTTCGTCCCCAGTCGCCCAACCGGTGAGACGCTGGAACTGGGCGAAAACGCCGCGGCACAGCGGCTGGCCCGCGATCTGGTGAACGAACTTCGCGGATCCTGGTAGTTTCCATAACGCTCTTCGCGCGATAATTGCATCCAGCGGCTTGACGCGACGATTATGCTCTTGTCATGCGATGCACTCTCGCCGCTCGTCTCGCCGGTCTCGCCGGAGCCTGCGCCTTGGCACCCGTCGCGCAGGCCACATGGTCCGTCATCCTCATCGACACGCGCACGCGCGAGGTGGGTATCGCCAGTGCCACGTGCCTTACGGGGTTTGATTTGCGTCAGGGTTCGCCCGTTGTCGTGACCGGTGTCGGCGCGGCGGCTGCACAGTCGTTTGTTGAATCCACGATGGTCACCCGCACCTTTATTCGCGACCGCCTGCTTGAAGGGCAGGCGCCTGTCGACATCATCGCAGGCTTGCCAGGCGTCGATCCCAACCACCAGCGGCGGCAATACGGCATCGCGGACGTCTTTGGTCGTGGTACCACCTTCACGGGCAGTTTTGCCGGCGCATGGGCGGGCGGCGTGAGCGGCCAGTTCTCGTACACCCACGCCGGTCGCACCGGCAGCATCGTCTATGCGATTCAGGGCAACGTGCTGACAGGCGAGTCGGTCATCACCGCCGCGCTTGCTGCGGTGCAGTCCACGCCGGGTGACTTGCCGGCTCGACTCATGGCTGCGATGCAGGCGGCTCGCGCGCAAGGCGGTGACGGTCGCTGCAGTTGCGACCCTGAAGCACCCACAGCGTGTGGAGCTCCGCCCAGCACAGTGACAACGACCGCGCAGATCGGCTATGTGATCGTGGCACGTCTGGGCGACACTGACCGCTGCGGCGGCGTCTATCCCGGAGCGGTGAATGCGCCTCTTGCGACTGGTGATGTGCTTGGCGACTCGTTGCAGGATATCGCAGCGGCGCAGCCCGCCGGCACCGTGCTGCGATACGAGAACTCGTCAGCCCGCCGCTTCGGGCTGCCGGCATTCACGCGCGGCGCACCCACGTTTGCGCCGGCGGTTGTCGCTTCGATCGGTGGCACATCGGCTGCGCTTGCGGTGGGTGATCTTTTGCACGGCGGGCTGGCGGAGACACTCGTCGGAGTGTCGAGCAACGCATCGATTCTTGCAGTTCCAGGTGGACCACCAGCGCCGTTGCTGCCCATCGGTGCGTCTGCGGCGACACGTGACATCGCTGTGAGCGATGTTGATCGCGACGGCCAGAGCGATGTCATCGCGCTGACAGCGGGCGGCGTGCTTCGTGTCTATAGGCAGGCAAACGGCGCGTTTTCCGAGGTCGCGTCGCTCACTCTGGGCCAACAGCCCACCGACGTGACTACCTTCGATGTCGATAGTGACGGCGACGAAGACGTCGCTATCGCGCTCTCTCCGGCGTCGCAGGTCATTGTCGTCGAAAATCGCACGCCAACCGGCGGCCAAGTCGACATCTTCGCCCGCCCTGCACTCACGCTGGCGGGTCCTGCCCGCAACATCACGTCCGGTGACTTTGACGCCGACAACGACGATGATCTTGTCGTCACACTCAATAACGCCAGCAATAGCTTTCAGGTCATCAGCAACGTCGGGGGCTCACTCACCGTGCGCACGCAGGCTGCTGCGCGTGTGCCTCCTGCATGCGTCGTCGCCGGCGATGTGACCGGCGACGGCATCGACGATCTGCTGATCGGCGGCACTGGTGGCTTGGCCACGCACCGTGGCGTCGCGGGCAGTGCGGCGGGTGTGACGTTCAGCGGCGGGAGTGCGTTGCGCGTGGGTAGCGCAGTCGGTGGACCGGGGGAACTGGAAGTCCTTGACGCTGACGGCGACGGCGACCGCGACGTGGTCACACGCGATGGATCGGGCCTGCTCACCGTCCTTGAAAATCGAGGTGCGCCTGCAGGCCAGCCCTTTGGCGTTGCGGGCACATGGGTCACAACGCCCGGTTGTGCGGATGGCGACTACTTCCTTGCCCTCAACGTGGGCAACGTCGCTTTCAACGCACCGGATGTGGTGCCGATTCTACAGACACAGTTCGATGCGTGGCGTGCGAACCTGACCGGCAAGGTCGATGCAGTGCAGAGTGTTGTTCAGGTGCCGCGTCTCTCTCCGGCGACGGGTCCGCGCGACATGCTTATCACGCTACGGGATTGGCAGGGCAGCGTGGTAACTGCCGCAGCAACGATTGAGATCTTCAGTTCCGCACCGCCGAGTGCGTTCACCTTGGGCGCGGTCGAGTCTACAGCACCGGGCACGTACCGCGTGAGTATCACTCCCGGAGCTGTGCCCGCAACCGGAGAACTGCAAGTTCGTGTACGTACGGGACTGGATCGTTCAGTTGTCCTGATGCCGCTGCCAAGTATCGTCGTCGGCGCAGCGTGCGACAGCATCGACTTCAATGCCAATGAGGTCTTTCCCGAGGATCAGGATCTCATCGATTTCCTCAGCGTGCTGTCGGGCGACGAGTGTGCGACCTGTAACGACATTGATTTCAATAACAACGACGTCTTCCCCGAGGATGATGACGTCATCGACTTCTTCCTTGCGCTGGCTGGCCAGCCATGTTGAGGGGCCCGAAACCGAAGGCTTCCGCGGAGCGAAACCACGCTCATGCCGAAAGTTCGCACCCTTGAAACGTCATTGTGGGTCCCGAGAACGCGCGAGGAGCTGTTCCCGTTCTTCGCCGACGCTGCCAATCTGAACGTGCTCACGCCGCCTTGGCTCGACTTTCGCATCGTCACGCCGCTGCCCATCGACATGAAGCAAGGCGTGCTCATCGATTACCGCATCGGGCTTAAGGGTGTCCCGATGAAGTGGCGCACGCTCATCTCTGCATGGGAGCCGCCTGTGCGATTCATCGATGAACAAATCAGAGGTCCCTACAGCCTCTGGAGGCACGAGCACATCTTCGTGCCTGATCGCGGCGGGACCAACTGCATCGACCGCGTCAGCTACAGCCACTGGGGCGGCCCCATTGCTGAGAAGTTTCTCGTCCGTCCCGACCTCGAACGCATCTTCGCCTATCGCAAGGAGAAGATGGCGGAGCTGTTCGGCAAGGCCGCCGCAAAGGTGTGACCTCGTACGCTCCGGCATGCGGACGGTGTACCAGAAGCCCCGACGTCAGCCCGGCATGTCACGTGCCGATGCGTTGATCGTGGGAGCGAATGCCGTGTTCTTGACGCCCATGCCGCAGCCACAGACGGCGGCGATCCACTGTCCCAAGTGCAGACGTGAAGCGACGTTTTATACCGCCATGGCCGAGTGGAAGCACCCTATGGATGTATCGACAGTGAACGCATGGCGTCACAAGGTTGCGGTGGAACACCGCGGCGAGCAATCGTCCACAGTCTGGTTCTTTCCGCACGTCATCCCGCCCGGAACATCGGGTGCTGGACGCTGTTTCTCGCTGTACAGGCACTATTTCCAGGGAGACTTGGGAGTCATGGAGTGCGGGATGTGTTGCAGACAGCGGGTTCACGAACTGCAATGGCCGCAACACGCGTTCTATCGCGTGAACATCGGTACATCATGTCTTTGGGCGGTCAATCGTGCTGACATGCTGGAACTGCGCTCGTATGTCGCGAGCAAGGATCGCCGGCAGATGTATCGCTCGGGAGCCGCCCACTGGGCCTCGCGATATCTCCCTCGTGACGTGATTCTGGCGAAGAGCAGGCAACGCGTTGTGGACGCGATTGATGGCCTGCTCGCACGAACCGGTTGAGTCACTACGATGGAGTGTGACCGATACGCTCCCCATCGCCGAAACCTTCTTCTCCGTCCAGGGCGAAGGTAAACTCACCGGCGTGCCCAGCTATTTCGTGCGGCTTTCAGGCTGCAATCTGCGGTGCAAGTGGTGTGACACCCCCTACGCCAGTTGGAAGCCTGAGGGAGCGCCTCAGACGAGTGCGCAACTGGTCGCGGCGGCTGTCGCGACCGGCGCACGCCATGTTGTCATCACGGGCGGTGAGCCGTTCATCTTCAAGCGTCTGCATGATCTTTGCGATGCAATGCACGCTGCTGGTTTGCACATCACCATCGAAACTGCGGGAACGGTGTTCGAACCAGTTGTGTGCGACCTTGTCAGCATCAGCCCCAAACTCGCGAATAGCACGCCTTGGAACGACGCTCGAGACGTCGATGGCGCGTGGGCGAAACGCCATGAGGAGCGCCGCATCAACATCGCAGCTCTGAACGCCCTGCTTGCACGCTTTCCAGACAGACAGCTCAAGTTCGTCGTGCAAAGCGAAGCCGATATCGCCGAGATTGACGCGTTGCTCGCCCAGTTGCAGAACTGGCAACGGGAGGATGTCCTGCTGATGCCCGAAGGCGTTGTCTCCCCGTCACACGAAACACGCAAGTGGGTCGCGGAGGTCTGCATGCGGCGCGGCTGGCGCTACTGCACACGGCTTCACATCGACATCTTCGGCAACAAACGCGGTACGTGAAGGTACCGCCAGGCGCTTTGCGTCAGATCGCCCAGCGGAGTTCCTGATCCACTTGCGGCACCATGCGCCGCACCCGGCCCGCGTCAAAGCTGGCTGGCAGTTGCATCGCTACACGCTCAAGGGCGTACTCAATCAGACTGGTGACCACTCGCGACGGAGCCACCGCTCCGCCTGACCAATAGTCATGGTCGCGCCATCCCAGCAACACGGTGTGATGCGTGGTATGGGCGTTGCATGTCACTTCCAGTTCGTACAGCCAGCCCCCGTCGACCTCTTCCTCGGCGCGCACCACCACCTGCGGCTTTGGCAGACTGGTTGAGCGAGGCGGCTGATCCATAACGGCTCTATCGACCCGGAAAGGGCGTTGCTGCAGCGAGTTTGCCACTTGAGGGGGTGCGATCGCTCCGGAAGCGAACGCTCCATGCAAGTATCCTACCAGAAACCGCTCGCAGATCCAAACATTCGGAAACTATGATGGACTCCGCAGCGAAAATTCTTCGCTGGCACTTCAGTTGTCTGTTCGTATCGCTGCACCATGACGTTCCTCCTTGAAACCATCCGGCTTGGCCTTACCAGTTTGCGGCTGCACCTGCTGCGCAGCATCCTTACTGCGCTGGGCATCATCTTGGGCGTCGCCAGCGTCATCGTGATGAGCAGCCTTGGTGAGGGAAGTACGCGCGAGGCACTGGCGCAGATTGAAGCCTTGGGCGCTCGCAACATCATCGTGCGGAGCCAGAAGCCGCCCGAGACGCAAAACCAACAGCAGGGCAATCGTGCAGGGTGGATTACCCGATTCGGTCTGACACGTCAGGAGTTTGAGAACATCCAGTTCCACTTTCCCGACGCGGAGTACATCGTGCCCGTGAAGGCCATCGGCAGCCAGATTCTCCGCAATGAGAAGCGCATCACCAGCCAGGCCTTCGGTACCACGCCCGAACTTCTCAAAGTCGCCAATCTGACGGTCGATCGCGGCCGCTACCTCAGTGAGGGCGACATGCAGGAGCGCTCGCTGGTGTGCGTCATTGGTGCAAAGGTCGCGGAGAACTTCTTCCCGTTTGAAGATCCGCTCGGCCAGACCTTGCGCATCGACCAGAAGGTCTTCACCGTGATCGGCGTGCTCAAGCCCGTTGGATTCGCGGGCGGTGCAGGCGCGAGCATGGTCGGGCGCGACCTCAATCAGGACGTGCACGTGCCCCTTGCAACCGCGCGCGAAACCTTTGGCGACACCACCAGCCGGCGCACGGCTGGCAGTTTCGACAACCAGGAAGTGCAGGTGTCCGAAGTCTTCGTGTCCGCCCGCACGCGCGGCGAAGTGTTGGGCATCGCAGAACGCCTCCAGCGTGTTCTCGAGACGCGTCGTACGGGCTTGACGGACGTCGGTCTCTTCGTGCCCTACGAACTGCTCGAAACCGCCCGCAAGCAGGCTCTGCAATACCAACTGGTCTTTGGTTCGATCGCCGGTATTGCCCTCCTGGTGGGGGGGATCGGCATCATGAACATCATGCTCGCCAGCGTGACCGAGCGCACGCGTGAGATCGGCATTCGACGCGCTCTGGGTGCCACCCGCAAGCACATTCAGTGGCAGTTTCTGGTGGAGACCAGCGTGCTCAGCACGACCGGCGGCATCGTCGGCGTGCTGCTGGGTATCGGCTTCTCGCTTGGACTGGGTAAGCTGGTGGATGTCCTGCCAACCCTTCCGATGATCGGCCAGTTCTTTCCCGCAGACGCAAAGGCGCCGACGGCTGTCACATTGGGTAGCATCATCATCAGCTTCTCGGTGGCCGTCGCGACGGGTCTGGTCTTCGGCATCTACCCCGCGAGAAAGGCCGCTAAGCAGGATCCCATCGTGGCGCTGCGTCACGACTGATTGCGGACGTGCAAGCGTGGCGTACCTTCCTGCATGGCGAACGCATTGCTATTTGTGTGCCTCGGCAATATCTGTCGTAGCCCGCTCGCTCGCGTGATCTTCGAGCACCAGGCTCGCGAGCGAGGGCTTCACGATCGGTTCCTGATTGACAGTTGTGGCACCGGTCACTGGCACGCCGGGGGCCCGGCTGATCCCCGCAGCGTCATGGTCGCCGCCAAGAACGGCGTCACGCTCGAGCATGTTGCTCGGCAAGTGTGTGACGACGACTTTGAGCGCTTTGATTTGCTGCTTGCCATGGACCAGCGCAACGAGAGCGATCTCATCGACCTTGGAGCTCCGCGTGAGAAGGTCCGGCTGTTTCGCTCGTTCGACATCACGCTTGCCGATGCCGTGAGCCGAGGTGACAAGCACTTGCTTGAGGTGCCGGATCCCTATTACGGTGGTCATGACGGTTTCGACAAGGTGTACGGCATGCTCTGGCGGGCCAGCGAGGGACTTCTTGATTCGCTGACGACCCGCTGAAATTGTCGTGGAGACTTCACATCAGGAAGCACTCGCGGCATCGAGCCTGGTACAGATCACTGCCGCCCACCACCAGTCGCGATGTGTCCGCGCTCATGCGCTGGCTGTGTATCGCGGGTTTGCCGCAGCGAGCACACGGGCCGGCGAGCTTTGTCACTGTGTCAGCCTCGACAAGCATGCGCGGGAAGGGTTCGAATGGCCTGCCTGTATGGTCTCGCTCAACGCCCGCGATAATGAGCTTGCGCCGATCTTTCAGAATCGGTACGACAATGTCCCACAGCCATCCGCCAAAAAAGTGTGCTTCGTCGATCACCACGACTTCCGCGCGTCCCAGGCGTGATGTGAGCTCGATCGGGTCGCACACAGCCAGTGCAGGCACGCGCTTGCCCGAGTGGGTCGCCAGATGCGTCGCGTGATAGCGAGTGTCGCTCGCGTGCTTGAAGGTTGCAACACGAGCGCCGCGTCGCTCCGCAGCCTCGATCCGATCAATCAGCAGTGAAGTCTTTCCGGCGAACATGGGACCGCAGATGACCTCGAGTGTGCCGTTGGGCTGATCGTTCTGTGATGCCGAGGTCTTTGTTTCTGACATGCCGCCGGTTCGCTTTCTCGCGCTCTTGCAGTTTACTTGAGCACGTTGTACTTCACGATGCACCACAGCGCCGCCACCCCATCGCGCCATGTGATCTTCTTGCCTTCCGCATAGGTCCGACCGTTGTAGCTCACGCCAACCTCAAAGACGCGCACATCCAGACGTGCCACCTTCGCCACGATCTCGGGCTCAAAGCCGAATCGCTCCTCCTCTATCGTCACACGCGTAAGCACGTCCTTGCGAAACACCTTGAAACCGCACTCCATATCCGTCAGATTCAGATTGGTGAAGGCGTTGCTCACCAGCGTCAGTACGCGGTTGCCAACGCTGTGCCAGAAGAACAGAACGCGGTGCGCCTCTCCGCCCGCAAAGCGACTGCCCAGAACCACATCAGCTTTGCCGTCCTTGATGGGGCCGAGCAGCCGCGGATAGTCGGCCGGGTCGTACTCCGCGTCCGCGTCTTGCACGATGATCACATCCCCGCGTGCGTGCTGAAAGCCCGTCCGCAGCGCAGCCCCCTTGCCTCGGTTGCTCTCGTGCCGAATCGCCACGACATCGCTCGCCTTAAGTGACGAAACGATCGCAGGCGTCTGATCGGTGCTCGCGTCATCCACCACGATGATCTCACTGACCAGCCCAGTCGCGCGTACGCGAGCGATGGTCGCTGCGATGGTTGCCTGTTCATTGAACGCCGGGATGACAACTGAGATGATCACGAGACATAGTGGTAGCACGCCTCCACCCGGCTCGCAACCAGCCCGCATCCGGGCGTATGCTGGGACCGATGAGCAGCGATCCAGTCACCCCGCCGCCCGCCGCCATCTCCGCCAGTGGCAACATGAGCCGCACCCAGCGGATCGTGCAGTTGCTCGGACTCATTATCGGCATAGCGCTCATGATCTGGGCACTCAGCCTCGCCTCGGGCGGCGACAATCGTCAGGCCCTTGAGAATCTCCGTAATGCTTCGCCCAGACTCGTCGCTGCGCTCATCATTCTCTCCCTGCTGTCTATCGCCCTCGATGCGATCACGTTTTGGATCGCCATGCTGCCGCGCCGCCGCCTGCCTCTCGGAGAGGTCATGGGCACGAACGCCATCGCTGTCTTTCTCTCCATCCTTCCGTTCAAACTTGGCATGATCATCCGCAGCGCGATCCACGTGCGTCGTCACAAGGTTGAACTCAAGAGTCTCGTGAGCTGGTTCATCGCGTTTGGTGGCGTCACGATGGCGGCCATCGCAGCATGCGCGGGCGGAGCCATCCTCGCGTCCCGCTTCTGGCAGCAGCCATCGCTCTTCAGCACGGTCGCAGTCGCGACGGGGCTGCTCCTCGCGGCTTGGTGCGTCATCGTTGGCGTTGGCCAGATCTCACGCCGCAGCGGCAACACGTTCCTTCGCGTCCTCACGCTCGGAACTACGGATCTCATCAGCAGCCCGGGCGCGGTCGCAGCCGGTCTGATGATTCGTACGCTCGATATCGCGACGTTTGCAGCTCGCTTTGCCATCGCCGGAGCCATCCTCGGCGTGTCGCTCACTGCCGCGGAGAGTGCTCAGCTCGGTTCGGTGTATCTGCTTCTCAATGCTGGCGCCCCAGCAGGCGCGCTTGGATTCGCCGAGGCAGGGACGGCCGGCGCAGCCAAGATGATCGGTATCAACATTGAAGACGGCGCTCGCCTCGCGCTGCTTACGACCGCCGTCCGTCTCGCGACAGCCGGATGCTGTGCCGCTTGCGCATGGATGTGGCTGCGCCCGGATCGACTGCTTCGCAAGCAGTCATGAGCGTTACGCCGCGTGCGGGCTCTTTCCGCGCTGGCTCGCACGCAGCATTGCGTCATACTTCGCGCGTTTGTTCGCATCTCGCAGCACGCCGTAAGCCTTCGTGATGAACACGAATTGCTCTTGCGCCGCCGGGTCTGAATTGTGATCCGGATGCAGCCTCTTGGCCATCTCGCGATACGCCCGGTGGATCGATGCATCGTTCGCATCGATTGTCAGTCCCAAGTGTCGATAGAGATCCTCGATCTCCACGGTTGCATACTTCTGAGTGGCCGGATCGCTCACGGTTGAGTCGGGCTTTCGGGGCACTTCCTGAGGCGTTTCCTTCGCCTGTGCGCTGGATGGGGCCTCTCGAGGCGGGGTACCAGACGGTGCGGCTTCCGGTGTCGTCGTCTCAGTCACGCTGGTTGCGCCAAGGTTCTGTATGAAGCCGTACTTCGCGAACTGCTCCAGGGCGGCACGAATGCCAGGACGCACATCAAGAAACTGAAGGCCGACCTGCCAGGTCCCGCCGATGAGCCCAGCCTTGCGAACCCAGACGACGCGGGCCATCAGTCGCACGGTTTGGTTGCAGTTCTGAATCACCAGGGGCACGACCGCACCCTTCGTGACTTCAGGCTTCTGTTCACACTTGCAACGCAGTCCCGTCGTCGAAAGATCCAGCAGGTCACCCAATGGACAACGCAGCCCATGCGCTTCATGCCTCTCGGCCAGCCGCATGCGATGTTGCTTGGGGGGTTCACCCGTGAGCCAGTTCAAGCCCATACATCATGTATCGAAGCTCCGACGCTGCAGAACAAGGGCCTCTGGCTTCCCACGCTGCGACCCTCACCGTTCGTAGCGATCATGCCGTCTGTATCGCTTGCTATCGCCACAACGCGAGATTGATAAGAGGCCAGGCAAGGTGCCAGTGCGCTGCCGGCTCACGACGTACCTGCTCCAACACCGCAGGTGCCACGGTCGCTCGCACGAAGTCGCTTCGATCCAGCGCAGCGGCGCTACCTGCCATCCACGCCTGAAAGGGCAGAGGAAAACTCGCTTTGGGTCGCCGGAGAATTGAAGCGAGCACGTCATCCGCGAACGCTTCGCGCAGCACGGCTTTGGTCGTCACGCCGCTGGTTTGCGTTCGCAGTTTGCACTCCATGGGCAGTTGTTCAGCAAACTGCATCACCCGCACATCCGCGAAGGGCGTGCGACCCTCAACGCTCGCCATCATGGTCGATGTATCCAGCCGCTGCAGCAGGCCGGTGAGGTTGATCTTCCGCTGCCATCGCAAGTGCAGTTGCAGAGGATCATCCTCCGACTCGCTGTTACCGAGCGACGCGAACGCTTCGCGATAGTGATTCGTCAGCAGTTCATCCCCCTCCGCCGCGCGATGCGCATCAGGCGTCAGCACGTGCCGTTTCATGGCGCGGCTTATCCACGACGTCGCGTCCAACTCAAACTCGCCTGCGTCTTCTGCAGTGCGAATTCGCCCCGAGCGCCACGCCTCGCGCGCCTGCAGCAGAGCCAGGTCGTATCCGCCGAAGAGCTCGTCCGCTCCCTCGCCCGACAGCGTGACAACACATCCCGCCGCCCGCAATGTCGATGCGACATGATGAATCGCCACTTCGTTGGGCGTGCTCAGCGGCTGCCTCAGGTAAGCCACCATGGCCGGCCACTGCGACGTGAATCGCTCTCGCGTCACAATCGCTTCCGTGTGTCGCATCCCATAGAGCGCAGCCGCTTCCCGCGCAAACGCGAAGTCCGGACTCTCCACCCCCGGCTCCTGCGCACCAGCGCAGAATGAAAGCTCCGTCCTCGCCACGCTCGCCACAATTGCGCTGTCAAGCCCGCCCGACAGCAGCGTGCACACGGGCACATCGCTCACCAAGTGCGCCTTCACGCTCTGCCGCACGATGTCTCGCGTGGCATCGCGCAGTGTCGCTATGTTCCCGCGGTCGATGTCCCGGGCGATGGCCAATGTCGTCTGATCGCGACGCACCATCAGCGACGGCCCACTGGCATCCACCGTCAAGTGCTCACCGGGCTGCACGCATTGCACCCCGCGCAGCAGCGTGCGAGATCCCAGTGTTGTCCGGATCGTCGTCATGTACGCACTCACGGTCACCATGTCCGGTTCGCATGTCACGTCCAGTGCAGCCAGCAGCTTCTCCATCGCCTGCAGTTCGCTCGCAAAGCAGAAGTGCTCGACACCGCCGCTGGTGACCGTCGCGTAGTACAGGGGCTTGATGCCGAGCGGATCGCGAGCGAGAACCAGTTCCTTCCGGTCATCTCGCCAGATGCCGAATGCATACATGCCGCGGAGCATTGGCAGTCCCGCGGCACCGTATTGATCGATCCACCGCAACAGCGCTTCCGTATCGCAGTGCGAAACGCATCGTCGACCGTTGCGATCCAGTTGCTCTTGCAGCCACTGGGTGTTGTACAACTCGCCGTTGTACACAATCACCGCTCGCGGCGTGCTCCAGAGCGAGTGCGCATCCACCAGTCGCATGGGCTGCGCCCCCACGGGCGTCGGTTCGATCACTGCCAACCGCCGGTGTCCCAGCAGCACGTTGTACCGCTGCCATGTCCCCGCCCCGTCCGGACCGCGGTGCGCCATCGCATCGCGCACACGCTCGAACTCCTCACGCAAGATGTTCGCGACCGTGCCCTTCGGCGTGATGATGCCCAGAATGCCACACATGCTGCCTGTTCATCGGCTCTCAGCGTTCGCTGGCGTTGCACTTTGCTCGCTCGTCGCTAGTTCGCCCTGCCGGCTCGCCACAATCACGCTCGCCGCTGCGTCGCCTGCCACATTCACCACCGTCCTGCACATGTCCAGAATGCGGTCCACCGCGATGATGATGCCGATTCCCTCGGCAGGTACATTCACTGCATCCAGAATGAACACCATCAGCACGATGCTGGCCCCGGGAAGTCCGGGACTGCCGACAGCGACAAGTATCGCCATCAGCCCGATCGTCACGTGTTGCGCCAGCGAAAGCTCTATCCCAAAGAGCTGCGCAAGGAACGTCACGCACATGACCTGATAGAACGCGGTGCCGTCCATGTTGATCGTCGTGCCCAGCGGGCACACAAACCCCGTCACGCGCTCGGACACACCCAGCCGCCGCGTGCATTCCATCGTCACCGGCAGCGTCGCCGCACTCGATGAACTCGAGAAGGCCAGGAGCTTCGCAGGTGCCATCGCCTTGAAGAACCGCGAGAACGTCATGCGGTTCTGGCGTGTCGTGAACACGTACATCAGCGCGGGATACTGCACAAACAGAATGATCGCCAGCCCGGCGACCGTCGCGATGACGAACACAAACATCGATCGCAGAATGTCCCACCCCAGATTCGCCAGAATCGCCGTTGTCAGGCAGAACACCGCATAAGGCGCGAGTTGCATGATGAGTCCCACCACGCGCAGGCACGCTTCCGCCAGCGTCTCGAAAAGCTCCACCGCCTGCTTGCGTCGCGCATCCGTCACCAGCGTCAGACCGATCCCCAGCAGGAGCGATGTCGTCACTACCTGTAGCATGTTGCCGCTGCTCAACGCAGCAAATGGGTTGGCCGCGAACGCATCGACAATCTGGCTCCACACGCTGTTGTCACTGCCGAACTTCGCCGCGTCCGAAACGCGTTTGGCCGATGTCTCCGCGAACTGCGCGACGATCGCGTCGCGCATCTCGGGCGATACGGAGCTTCCCGGTCGCGTTGCCAGCGTCATGCCAAAGCCGATCAGTACCGCCATGATCGCTGTCGCCGCGAAGACGCTGAGGGTCAGACCGCCCATGCGCCCAAGCCGACGGAAATCACCCACGCCCGCTACCGCGGCAACCAGAGAGAAGAGCACGACGGGTACGGCGATAAGCCGCAGCAGTCGCAGGAATACATCGCCCACAAACTTCCCGCTCTGCGAAACGAAAGCGCTTGCGTGCGCAAGCAGTGTCGCACCGTCATTGGCTCCCGCGACAGTGGGGGCCTTGCCCGCCAGAAATGCTCTCGCATCCTGCACGCCCATGCTCTCCCAGGTCGCGCTCGTCCATGTCGTGTTGATCACAAGCCCCGACACCACCCCCAGTACGAGTCCGATGAGCACCTTCCAATGCAGTGCAAGCCGCGTCCGCGATCGCTCTGTGCTTGTCATATGTCGCAAGGTATTCGCACTCGGCGCCCCGCGTGAGAAAGTTCCACGAGAGCATGCCAGTGCTGCGGCGGCTCTACGCTTCGAGCATGCGTGTCCTGATTCTTGCAGACTCCCTCTTTGCCGCCCGAGAGCGCACATTGCTCTCGCGACTGGAAATGGGTCTGGCCGATGAAGGAGTCGTCATCATTCAGGCCGTGCCCGAGACCATCAAGGCTTCCGTAGGCCAGGAGGTCTTCGCCCGCGGCATCACCTACAGCCCCCAGACTTTCCCGCTCTTCAAGGGTCTCGCCGTCCGCACCATCGTCAAGGCGTTGGCCGCTGTCGATCAACTCGACGAACCTCAGGACATCGACATTGTGCACGTCTTTGGCGGGTCTGCGTGGCAGTTGGGCCGCGACCTGGCCCGTGAGCTTGACGCCGGCATCGCTCTCGAAGTCTGGCGGTACGGCCTTGCCGGGCGCACCAGTGAGCTTCCTCTCGATCCGACGGATCGCGTCATCTACATCGCTCCCGATCCGATCATCGAGCAGCAGTTGCGCAAGCGCCAGCCACAGCAGCGAGTTCATCTCGCCGAATGGGGCGTGCTCGCGAGCGACCAGCGTGTGATTCTTGCGGACGACAAGGCAGCGAGTTTCATGCTTGCCGGCACCGGTCGCGATCAGGCGGCATTCGCTGCTGCCCTGACCGGTCTGGCCCCTCTCCTCAGAGACCGCGAACTCTCGCTCGCCTTCTGCGACGCTACCGCCGCTCGCCGCGCCGATCTTTGGCCCATCGCCAAGAAGCTCGGCATTCTTCACAAACTCAGTCTCATCGAAGACCTCGAAGGCCGCCGCGATCTCTTGTTGCAGGGCGACGTGCTCGTCCTTCCAGAAGCGGCGGGCGAACAGCGCGGTATCGCTCTTGAAGCGATGGCAAATGGTCTGGTGGTCATCGCCGCCCGCGATCCCCAGGTCAGTGTGCTGCAGGACGACATCACCGCCCGCCTGGTGGAGGCTCGTGTCGCAAGCGCATGGGAAGAGGTCTTCCGGCGAACGCTCGATGACGTGTCGAGTTCACGTGCTCTCGCAGGTCGGGCCTTCGAGTTCGTTGCAAACAATCGCCGCGCCAGCGCATACGTGCGTCACGTGCTCGCCGCCTATGACGCCTTGCTCGAGCAGGCCAGTGTCTGACATCTCCTCATGCAGCCCGTTCCCGTCAATCCCGCTTTGTCTCCTGCAAGTCCGCACGCTCCGGCGACATCCCACCCGTCGCAGCCATGCGTGATCACGGTCGCGGGTCAGCAGATCGCTTTGCTGCCCCAGCGTGCGGCCTATTGGCAGGACGAAGGCACGCTGCTGATCAGCGATCTTCACTTGGGTAAGGTCGAGACATTCGCCTCATTCGGTGTTCCCTTGCCGGATGTCATGAATCACCAACTCGCCACGCTCAGTGCCGTCATCAACGCAACAGCCTGCCGGCGCGTGCTCATTCTCGGGGATCTGCTGCACGCACCCGCAGGCTTGACAACGCCCATGATCGACACGGTTCGCGAATGGCGGATGGGTCACACATGCGACTTTGCCGTGGTTCCCGGAAACCATGATCGATATCTCGACAAGGTGGCTGACTGGTGGGACATGCGTGTCCTCGGATCCGTCCACCGCGAAGGTCCCTTCGCCTTCACCCACGAACCTCGCACAGTCACCGCTGCGTTCACCTGGGCGGGCCACATCCACCCGGTCTATCGCATCCGCTCCGCGTCCGACGCCCTCAAGCTCTGGTGCTTCGTCATCGACGAAACCCGCGGCATGGCCATCCTGCCCGCCTTTTGCGACTTTACCTCAGGCGGCCGCTTCGAACGCCACGCTACCACTCGCGTCTTCGCCATCGCGCAAAACCAAGTCCTCGAAGTCTGAGTTCCCCGAAGCGACACCAACAAACGAAAAAGGCCCCGCTTATCGCAGGGCCTTCAGTAACTTGACTAATGCCTAAACCCTCGTGCCTTCGGCTCAGTTAAACGCCATCGCAGCCATCTGCTCACGCGGCTTCGCATTGCTGCCGGCGTTCTGTGCTTCGGCTTCCGCGAGAGCGGCTTCAACAGCCGCCAGAGCGTCCTTGTTGCCCAGGAAGTGGGCTTCCAGTTGGAGACGGATCTTTTCCATCGCCTTGTTCTGGATCTGACGCACGCGCTCCTTGGTCACGCCGATGATCTGGCCGACCTGTTCCAGCGTCATGGGCTTCTCAACTTCGCCGGTTTCAAGGCCGAACCGGTGTTCGATGACGGTGCGTTCGACTTCGCTCAGTTCGGCACGGTTCTCCGTGACGATCCGGCGAACTTCATCGGCCGCGTCCTTCTCGAAACTGGTCCGCTTGATCTCGAGGTAGTTGCTGCGCTCGAGCTTGGGATCAAAGTCCGTGGGGAACCGCTGACGGTACTTGCTCAGCTTCATGCCCTGACGGCTGAATGCCTTCAGAATCGCTCGGCACGCGTACGTGCTGAACTTATAGCCACGCCCCGCGTCGAACTTGTCGACCGCGCGAAGCAGAGCCATGTTGCCTTCGCTGACAAGGTCAGCAAAGTCAACTTCACTCATGCGCGTGCGCTTGGCCATCGCCAGCACCAGCGCCAGGTTCGTCTCGGCGATCTGCTCGCGGATGTAGTCCGCCTTGCGGAACCACTTCAGCACCGCGTCCGCCTGCTCGGGAGTGGGCTGCTTGCTTTCGCTCGCCCACACTTCCTGCTGGATCTTCCAGATACAGTGTCGGGCGTAGTTGAAGCAATGGAACAGAATGCGTTCCTGCGCACCCGTCAGGATGACCTGCTGAGCGCTCTTGACCGTGCGGCCACGCGCGGCCGACAGATCGTCCATCACGGGGTGATACCACGTGGTGTCGGGCTTCGGAACCTTGTCGTAGTCGGCGTAGATCTTCGCTTCTGCGTCTTCTTCATCGAAGGCCGGGCTGGGGATGAAGTCCTGCTCCTGGCTCATGATCTGAGCGAGCAGGCGTTCATCTTCCTGCGACAGACGGCGCTTGACCGCGGGGCGCGCAGTACGGCTGCCCGCCGCTTCCGGCGCTGCGGCGCCCACCACGGCCTTCGTCCGACGGCGGACTTGGTCCAAGGGGCTGATCGTGCGTTTGGTCGTGCTCTGTCGCATGTGTATTTTCCTTGCCGGCCTTGGCTGGAAACAGGGTCTGAAGGTCGCCCGAAGTCTCCGGTTTCGGATCGTCTCTTACGATGGCAAAACCGGTTTAGATTGTGTGAAAATGAACGGAACCAAAATCCTACTTGACCCCTGACTGACTCGAACTTCGCTCGGGTGGTGCGTGGCCCAACGTAGCCACGAAAAAAACAACACCCTCTATACTCTTGGGCATGTCCTCTGAGGACCCGCCCAAAGACCACGATCTGCCAATTTTGCGCGGTTCTTCGCCGCTGCACCACTGGTGTTTCGTAATCCAAACCTGCCGCTCCGGATTCCTCCGTGAGGGCCGAACGATACTCACAGACTGACCGTTACCGGTCCGCCCGCTTGTTGGAAGCTCACTCTTGACAATTGGTTACGCGTCGTACGCTGAATTCCCCCAAGGGTTCGCGCATTCGCGATGACGCATTCGCTGCCAAAGGTGAAGTACGCTCAAACCGGCCCGTGGGTTGCATTGTGTAAGGCACAATTGCGACCCAAAGTTAGTGCTCGCTCATCATCCCTGACTTGCAACCCGGGCAATCCTTGCCCGAGAACGATTTCTTGGTAGAGCCCCTCGGACAACCACCACGACCCGCGTCGCAGACCGCGCCGCAAGTCGGCACAGAATACAGCCTTTACGCGATCTTGCCAAGTGGCTTACGTTCTTTTCAACAAGCAAACCACAAGGTTTTTGCGCGTGTGACGACGAATCACCTGCACATAGTCCCTGAATCGCGTGGTTTTGCTCCGCTACTTGCAGGTTCTACGATTGTGAGCCGCGGTCGCGAGTTGTTGGCCGCACACCTTCACCCCTCTCGGAGCTGCACATGCCCCTCACCTTGCCCAACCTGCCCTACGCCCCAGAAGCCCTTGAGCCGCACGTCGATACGGCGACAATGAACATCCACCACGGCAAGCACCACAATGCTTATGTGACCAACGCCAACAAGGCCCTCGAGGGCACCCCCTTCGCTGACAAGGACGCTGTGTGGCTCATCACGCACCTTGATCAGTTGCCCGCCGACAAGATGGGTCCAGTGCGCAATAACGCGGGCGGCCATGTCAACCACAGCATGTTCTGGCAGGTGATGGCCCCAGCCGGTAAGGGTGGCGGCGGCACGCCGAGCGGAGCACTGGGTGAGGCGATCAACAAGGCATTTGGTTCGTTCGAAGCGTTCAAAGAGAAGTTTGCCAATGCCGGCGCGACCCGCTTCGGCAGCGGCTGGGCGTGGCTGTGCGTCAACAAGGACAAGAACCTGGAAGTGTGCAGCACCGCCAACCAGGACAACCCCATGATGGGCAAGGACATCGCCGGCTGCGGCGGCACGCCCATTCTGGGCTGCGACGTGTGGGAACACGCCTATTACCTCAAGTACCAGAATCGTCGCCCGGACTACATGGCGGCATGGTGGAACGTCGTGAACTGGGCGAAAGTTGCGGAGAACTTTGCGCACGCTCTGGCGGGCAACGCGTGGTATGAGGTCAAGAAGACCGCCGACGGCAAGTTCATGTTCAATCTCAAGGGCGGCAACAACGAAGTTGTGCTGACCAGCGAGACGTACAACGATCTGGCGAGCTGCAACGCGGGCATTGACAGCGTTCGCAAGAGCGCTCAGGACACGGCCCGCTTTGACGTCAAGACCGCCAGTAACGGCCAGGCGTACTTCGTGCTGACTGCTTCCAACGGTCAGACCATTGGCAAGAGCGAGATGTACAGCAGCCCCGCGGCCATGGAGAAGGGCATTCAGGCGGTGCAACGCGCCAGTGGGAGCACTTGGGTGGAGGCTGTGTAAGCACAACCTCGACGAAATCGTGAACAGCACCGTTCTGGCGAATCCAGAACGGTGTTTTCTTTGGTGCCTTCAATCTGCAGATGGCCGGTTTCTCTCGCGAAGCGAACGGCATTCAGCAGTGATGACGCGAGGACATGCGCTATATTTGTCCATGCATCGCAAAGTTTTCCTCACCGCCTTTCTGGCCGCCCCGATTCTGATCGTGGCGATGCTCTGCTTCATCATCGCTGACTCGCTGACCAACAAAAACATCCAGAAGCTTCCGCCGATCGGCGCGGGCGCGGGTGACACGGGCGGCGCGAACGCAATCGGTGAAGCGATCAAGGCCCGCATGGAGTCGACTCCGGTGGTGTCACATGTGAATGGGCATGCCGCTGCGGAGCCTCAGTTGGTCGATCCGGTCACGCTTGAACAGGGCTTCATCATTGTGGTGGAGGACAAGGCCAAGCTCGCCACTGCCGCAAGCCCGATCTACATCGCGGGTAACTTCAATAACTGGAATCCGGCTGATCCGGCCTTCAAGCTCACGCCTCAGAGCGACATGCGCTGGCGCATCGAAATGAAGAAGCCGGTCAGCCGTGCGAACCCCCATGAGCCGATTCGCTTCAAGTTCACGCGCGGCGGCTGGGAGTACGAAGAGCTGAAGGATGACATGAGCGTGCCGGGTGATCGCACGCTGCCCAAGGTTGATGTGAGCAAACTCCAGGCGGGCGAACTGCCGCAGATTGAGATGGCTGTCTCGAAGTGGGGCGATATGCGCCCTGAGTACGGCCAGAAGAAGAGCAACGATCCGTATCGCACCATTGACGCGATGGGCACCGTGAAGCGTCTGCAGGTGCGTGGCGGCGCAGGCGCCGCTGCCGGACAACCGCGTGACCTGCTTGTGTGGCTGCCTGAGGGCTACGACGCGCCCGCGAACGCTTCGCGTCGCTATCCGGTGCTGTACCTGCACGATGGTCAGAACATCTTTGACTTCATGGCACCCACGCCGGGCGAGTGGAAAGCTGATGAAACCGCGACAGCGCTGATTGCGGCAGGCAAGATCGAGCCGCTGATCATCGTGGCGATTCCCAACAGCGGCAACACGCGGACGCTGGAGTACATGCCGCCGCTGGGTGCGGATGGAAAGGGCTCGCACAAGCTGCTTGAGGGCCGCCAGCCGCAAGGCCAGGTGCACGTCGATTGGCTCGTGAACGAAGTCATGCCTCGCGTGAACAGCGCGTTCCGCACCAGCACCAAGCGCGAAGACACCGCCGTGGGCGGCGCGAGCATGGGTGGTCTCATCAGCCTGTACGCTGCGGCGTACAAGCCGGATGTCTTCGGCAAGGTGCTCGCGGAAAGTCCGGCGGTTCACATGGCGGGCGTCGACCTCTGGGACGGTGCGTCCTTCAACGTCACCCGCTGGCCCGACATGGTCTTCATGGCCGTGGGCAGCAAGGAAGGCTTCGACAGTGAGCGACTGAGCTCGACCTTTGTGGAAGGTGTGAAGCGATTTGACACCTGGCTGACCAGCAAAGGCATGAGCGAGAGCAGCAAGGTCTTCGTGCTCGAAGAAGGTGCCGTGCACAACGAAGACGCGTGGGCGAAGCGCTTCCCGCAGGCGCTGCAGTTCCTGTTCCCGCCCGCGAAGTAACGCGGGACGCATAGGTCACCATACAAGCGGAGCCGGGCGGCTCCGCTTTTTCTATGGCATCACATCGTTCCTTCCCGCATCGCCAGTTCGCCTCAGTCTGCCAACGATGCGGCATGTCCCGACTCTTTGCCGGCACCCAGTTTGAACAGCCCGCCACTTGTGATCGTTGCGAGAAACCGCTTGGTGCGTGCACGTGTGCGCGTGACAAGAACGGTAAGGTTGTCGACCCCAAGGTCGCACCCGTGCGAGTTCGCCGCGAGAAACGCGGCGGCAAGCTCGTGACCGTGATCGCCGGCCTGACCATGCGTGACAGCGACAAGCAATCCATGCTGAAGCAACTCAAGGCAACGCTCGGCGCCGGTGGCGCACTGAACGAAGATGGCGACATCGAAGTGCAGGGCGATCACCGCGACAAGCTTGTGCAGCACTTCGTGAAGCTGGGCTACCCCGCCAAGCCCGCGGGCGGATGAGTGCACGAAAAACGCCGCGATTGCTCGCGGCGTTTGGGGTTTGAGTCAGGTGTCGTTCAGAAGCCGGGAGCCTGGCCTTCTTCATCTTCCGCGCCGGGCATCATTTGATCCTGCATGCCTTGCTCCATGCTCTCGCTGATAGCGCTCATGGCGGTCATGACGTCGTGGGGGACAAAGATGCGAGTGCGGAACGCGCCGCCGCTGGTGGTGGCGCCGATGGCGATGGGCGTGATCTTCTCGGGCAGCGTCACGTCCATCTCCATGCCGAACATCATCATGGCGCCGAGGGCCATTTCCATCACGGGCTTGACGCCGATGTAGCCTTCCATTGTGCGATCAGCGGGGAGATAGGCCTGAAGCATCTTGACTTCATCCGTCGTCGCGACGCCTTTGGCGCTGTTGCCGACGGTGATGGCTTCCTTCATGAGGAGGTTGTTCTTGCTGTAGGTAGCGACGACGCCGCCTTCGACGGGAGCGTACATGCCGGTGCTGGGGCCGCCACCGCCCATCATGCCCTGCATCATCATGGCCTGCTGGGCGTCGGGATCGTTGGGATCGGGCGTCTGCGTGACGGTGTAGTTGTCAACCTTCACACCTTCGATCGTGGAGGCTTGCGGGGTGTAGACGGTCTTGTAGGTCATGCCGGCGATCTTCTTGCCGTTCATGGCTTCGTAGCTCTTCTTCACTTCACCCAGGTAGGCCTGCGGATCCTTCACCATCGTGAAGCTGCTGGTGCTGCTGAAGAGGCCCATGAGTCCTGCGGGGCTTGCACCCATCATCCAGCCAAAGCCATCGACCTTGTCGGCGGCCGTCAGGCTGCCCATCATGGCGGTCGCGTCTTCTCCGCCGCTCTTGGCGATTTCGCTGAGCAGTTTCTTCATGCCGCTGCCTGCGGTGTCCATCGCGAAGAGGGCGACGAACGTCTGACTGGGCAAACGCTGCATGATGGGCATGACATTGCCCTTGTCCTGGAAGAAGCCGGCGAGTTCGGTGCCTTCGTTGAACTGGCTGGCGAGGTCGATCCACAGGCCTTTGTCGTCAAGCCCCATGCCGATGATGCCCACGCGGGCGTCTCGAGCGAAGTTCTGAGCGACCATTTCGATGCTCTGGAGGCCCTTCTTGGCCTGCTCGCCCGCGCCCGCGGTTGCCATCGCGATCTGCGGGTTCTTTTCGAGGTTGCTGAAGCCGCTGGTGATGTCGTCCTTCATCTGGGCGATGTTGCCGACGATAAGCACGAGGGATTCATCCGCGATCTTGCGGCCAGTCTCACCAAGGAAATCGCTGTGCGCCTTGAGTTTGCCTTCAACGGGCGTGAAGCTGGCGACGGATTCCTTCTTGGCTCCGAGCAGGGCGTAGCCGCCGCCGATGTCGCGGACGAAGGCTTTATCCATCTCATCTTCGACCATGCCACCCTCTTCGGCGCCGGCATCGGGCAGATTGAACTGGACTTCGGCCACAGCGTCGGCAGGGTTGCCCTTCAGGCCTTGGACGAAGGCGGCGTAATCGCTCACGGGCACGAGCAACATGACACGTTCCGCGGCTTCGCGAGCGCGGGCACGATCCGCCTGCATCTCTGCGAAGAAGTCAACTTCTTCGCCTTCGTCAGCCGCCTTGTCATCAGCAGCCTGCTTGGCCTTGGCCGCGGCCTTGGCGGCGGCGTCCAAGGGCATGCGGAACATGGCGACCGAGCCGTTCTTGTTGACGCCGGGAGCGTCGGTGATGCGGGAGAGGTTCTCCTGCAACTGGGCATTCATCGCGCCGCCGCCCGTGGGCAGATTCTTCAGGGCATCGACCATGGTGCTTTCGAACTTCTCGATGCTGGGGACGGCGATCACACCCTCGAATCCTTCAGGTACGCGGTCGAGCGCCGCGGGAACATCGGCGAGTGTCACGCCCGCGGCAGCGGCGGCTGCAAAACAGCAAACCAGCGAACGGAGACGACGAGCAGAAGTGGCGATCATGATGCGATGTCTTCCTGACCTGACTTCGCGCCTGACAACGTGCCGGCGGCGGAGGGGTCCGTGATTGCATGGACGGTGCGGACGTGACGGGAGTGTAGAAACGCCCCGCCAGTATGTGGTACGGAAACCCGGTGGGATGGTTACGCCTGCGAGGCCAGAACGATGCACCCAGCGGCGGGAGAAACCAACGAAAAAGCCCGCGATTGCTCACGGGCCTGGGAGGAGATTCCATCAGGGAAGTGCATATTCAATCGATGCCCTTGGCATCGCGGGCCTGCTGGCGTTCCCACGCGTCATCCTCGGCCTTGGCGCGAGCAGCACGGTCTTGGCTGTCTTCGCCGAGGTCGTCGGTGTCTTCGATGACGACGTCTTCGTCGGTATCGAAGGGCGGGGCTTCTTCAAACTTGTTACGGGGGATCATGGGCTTGGGTTCGGTGCCGCTGGGGGCTCCGCCACCATCGCTCATCACGCCGCCTTCGCGTTCTTCACGCAGGACGATGCCCTTGGCCTTGGCTTCTTCGGCAGCCAGACGCTTGATGGCGTCCCAGTCTTCAAGGCTGAGCAGCACGTCACGGGCCACGCTGCCCTTGTGATCGCTGATGATGCCGGCGATACCCATGAGGTCAATGAGGCGCGACGCACGCGTGTAGCCGATGGCGAGGCGACGCTGGAGGAGCGAGACGCTGCCGCGCTTGCTCTCCAGAACGATCTCCACCGCCCGGTTGAACATCGGGTCTTCCTGAGCGGCCTGAAGGCTGGCGCTGCTGTTGTTCTTGCTGTCGGCGATGCGCTGCTCGTCGCTGCCGCCGCTGCGAAGCTGCACGAGGCTGCGTTCGAAGCTGGGCGTCGCGATGTCCTTCATGAACTTGACGACCTTGCGGATTTCGCGGTCATCCACAAGTGTGCCTTGGGCACGGGCGAGTTTGCTGCTGCGGGGGGACAGGAACAGCATGTCCCCGTGGCCCAGCAGGAGTTCGCCGCCCTTCTGGTCCAGCACGATGCGGGAATCCATGCCGCTGGCGACCTTGAAGGCGACGCGGCAGGGCATGTTGCTCTTGATGAGGCCGGTGACCACGTTGGCCTGCGGGCGCTGCGTTGCGAGGATGAGGTGCATGCCCACGGCACGGGCCTTTTGGGCGATGCGGATGATGTGGCTTTCAACGTCCTTGTTGGTCATCATCAGATCGGCGAGTTCGTCGATGATGAAGACCATGTAGGGCAGCTTGCGCGGGATCTTCGCCTCATCTTCGGGCGTCGTCGCGTTCATCCGCTCCTTGAGTTCATCCCATGTCAGTTCGTTGTAGCTGGCGATGTCACGGCAGCCAGCCTCGGCGAGCAGTTCGTACCGCTCGTCCATCTTGGTGGTTGCCCATTCGAGAATGGCTGCGGCCTTGCCCATCTCCGTGACGACGGGGCACATGAGGTGCGGAATGTCCTTGAACTGGGACATTTCGACCATTTTGGGATCGACCAGAACCATCTTGAGTTCGCTGGGCTTCTTGGTGTAGAGGAAGCCCATGATGATGGTGTTCATGCAGACGCTCTTACCGCTGCCGGTGGTACCAGCGATAAGCATGTGGGGCTGCTTTGCAAGGTCTTCGATGAGCGGTGCGCCGCTGGCATCCTTGCCCAGGAACATGGGCAGGGCCATGTGCTTGTACAACTCGGTGCGGCCCATGAGTTCCTTCATCCGGACCTTTTCCTTGGTCAGGTTGGGAACTTCGATACCGACCGTGTCGCGGCCGGCCATGTTGGAGACGATGCGGATGTTCTGGCTCTTGAGCACCCGGGCGATGTCTTTGCTCACGGCGTCGAGCTGACTGACCTTGGTGCCGGGCGAGAGGCGCACGTGGAACAGGGTGATGACCGGTCCGGACTCGATGGAGTCGACCTGGCCGTCGATCTTGAACTGCTGCAGGGCCTGAATGAGCGCTGCGGCCTGTTCCTTGACCGTTTGCTCGAGCTTCTCGTTGAAGTTGGCTTCGGGTTCTTCCAGCAGATCCAAGCCGGGGAACTTGTACTTTTCGCCTTCTTCGATGGCGGCCTGCATGCCAGCCAGGTCAGCGTCGGTGGCGACGGACTTTTCCTTCTGCCCGAACAGGATGGGCAACTTCGCGATCTTGTCGCGCAGTTGATCTTCGGTGTAGACCTGCGGGGCGGAGGGGCCTTCGTCTTCGTCGTCTTCTGCCTCGGCATCGACGCCGCTGGGCGCAGTGGTATCCGTCGCGGCAGCAGTGGGGGGGGTGCCCTTGCGGCCTGCGGGCTTGACGGCGGGGGCTTCTTCCTCTTCGTCCACCGCATCGGCATCGAGCGCGGCGTTCTTGTCGAGGACTTCGGCTTCCTCGTCGGTCAGATCTTCCTTCTTACTCTTCTTCTTGGTGTTGACGGACTTGGCGACCTTCACGACTTCGCCGGTTTCTTCATCGATGACTTCGTCATCGGTGCCGACAACCTCGGCGCCCAGTTCCGCACCCTTGCGGACTTTGGCGGTGGCGGGGACGTCAGCGTCTTCCAAGTCGTCGAGGCGAGCTTTGGCTTTCCGCTTCTTCTTGGCGGGTGTCAACATGTCCATGATGGCGCTGTACAGGCCGTTGCCAGCCTTTGCGCCGCCTTTGGCGATTGCAGTACCCGCCGCTGCACCGGCCGCGAGCGCGATCTCACCTGTTGCAGAACCAACCTTTGCCGCTGCGGGGACGCCGTGTTCGCGGGTCTTTTCGTATGCCCAACCAAAGAAGGCGAGCACCCATTCGTCCATGGCGACAATCGCGCCCAGGACGCCGCCCATGATGAGGAGAATGCCGCTGCCAACTGAGCCGAACCGGGCGGCGAGTTCTGCGTTGAGAACCTTGCCGACAAGACCGCCTGCCAGGTCTGGCATGCTGCCGCTGGCCGGGAAGACGAGATTCTGCAAGCCTGCGAAGGAGCAAGCGAGGAGCAGCAGCCCCACGAAGCGGACAGCCGCCTGCTTGAGACCTGCGCCCATGGCAGCGCTCAGGAGCCCGATGCCGGTGAAGACCACGAGCACCCATGCTCCGAAGCCAAGCAGTTTGGGCGGGTAGACCACGTGCGTGGGCGGATCGCCCGCGTTGTATCCGACCAGGCTGGCCGCGACGAACGCCCATCCCGCAAGCAGAAGGACGATCAAGATAATGCGCGACGTCGGCGACAACGCCGAGTCCTTTTCGCCACGTGAGAACCAAGACCGCTTGGAGGTAGCCATAGGGGGAAGATCATCGGCGATTAGGGGTTGACAGGGGGAGAAATTGGGGCGGCAAGTCGAACGGGCGGACTGGGGCAGGGTGGGTGTCGAGCTTTCGCGATTCGGCCGGGGCGGGGAAGGCCTGGCCTTCGCCTGGTTGCGTCGGTGGTGCCATGTCGCACGCGGTTGGGCACTTGAAATCAGATGGGTCTTAACTTGACAGATGTCGGGTACGCGAAAACACACGTCCAAGACCGGACTCGTGCGGGCCCATGAACGCCACGCGGATGTGCTGGCGCGTGGAGCCGAGGAATGCTGGGTTGTTGTCGTGATGAGCGAACTCAGCCGACTCGATTGGTCGCGCCGCGTTTCGATTTCTGGTGACTTGTCGGCGTGAGGTGGAATGTTGCCGAGCAGCGGCCCACGCGACGTTCCTTCGCGGCGAGTTTGGCGAGGAGGCGATCGTGCTTCTTGACCTTGGCGAGCGCTTCGGGCAAGAGTGCCTGCTGAATCACGTCGAGGTCGAGCGTGATGTTGAACTCCTTGCCCGTGGCGATGAGGCCCGGGAGGTCTTCCTTGGGCGTGATCTTGTAGAGTGCGGGGCCGAAACACGGACGGAGGAAACGGTAACTGAGTTCCTTGCAGACAAGCGTGTAGTCGCCGCCCGTCAATCCCATGATGTACATGCCGCCTGCGATTTCGCTGTTGGCGAGCAGGCTGGCGCCGGCCATGGCGTTGTACCAGTTGCGATTGAACCGCTTGAAGGGCAGCACCGCCTGAAAGGTCGTGCCGTCGACACGCTTCATCTGAATGCCGCTCTTGAAGGCGTACGGCAACCAGATCATTGAGCAGACGCGATGCCAGAAGTTGTTTCGCGTGCTCAGGCGGGCCATGAAGGCTTCGACGCGCTCGCGCAGACTCAGTGCGACTGGTTGCGACTTTTCGGTATTGGCCTGCATGACCGCGCGTTCGTCGGCTTCGTCAGCCGCAGCGGCCGCTTCAATAGCTTGCATGGCGCGGGTATCGTCGTCCATCGGCTTGGGGCCAGTGGCGTTGACCGGGGACGTTCCGGAGTTGGAGGGGGCCGCTTGCGTCAACATGCTAGAGTAGTTATCCATGTGCGGGAGACACAACTCTTCCCGTATAAATACGATGCATGTTGGGGTTTGGATCGGCCCTGTTGAAACCCGCCGGGCGAGAGCCTAAAGTCTCGACCCTGCCCACCGGGTTTTCCGGCGGGCGTCCATGTTTTGACCGAGGCCTCCTATGCCCAAGAACAAGAGCCACAAGGGTCTGCTGAAGCGTATCCGCATCACCAAGACCGGCAAGATTCGCCACCGCACGGCCAACCGCAAGCACTTGCGTTCGGGCAAGGGCGGCAAGAAGCTGCGCCAGTATCGCAACGATCCGTTCATGAGCAGCGCCGACGCGAAGCGTCTGGAAAAGCTGCTGTTCCGCCGCATCCGCGGCCGTGAGCAGAGCCGCACCGCGATTCGTCGCAGCCCCAGCCCCGCGCAGCGCAAGGCTGCCAAGGAAGCCGCGGCCAAGGCCAAGAAGGATTAATTCGTTCGTGCTTGCCCGCGGACGCGTTCGCGTTGTTCGCTGTGGTGAGCCTGTTTCTCGCACGTGCTTGACGGGCCAGCAAGTCGCTGATTGCCAGCGCCCCGCTCAAGCCATGAAGGTTGGAGTTTCCCATGCCTCGCGTTCGTAAGGGTGCAGCCCGCACTCAGGCCCGTAACCGTGTTCTCCGCAAGGCCCGTGGTTACTACGGCAGCAACAGCACCAGCAAGTATCGTGCAGCCAATGCGGTGCTCCGCGCTGGCGTGTACGCCTTCCGCGACCGTCGTCGCCTCAAGCGCGACTACCGCAAGCTCTGGATCACGCGTATCACGGCAGCCTGCCGCATGCGTGGCACCCGCTACAGCCTGTTCATCAACGGGCTCAAGAACGCGGGCAACATCCTCAACCGCAAGATGCTGAGCGAAATCGCCATCAGCGATCCCAAGCTCTTCGACTCGCTGGTCTCGACCGCGACGAAGGCCAGCAAGGCCGCGCCTGCGAAGGCCCCTCGCAGCAAGGTCGCCTAAGGTCGATTCGTCTGACATCCGATTGAACTTGAGCAAGCCCCGACTGTGTCGGGGCTTGTTTTCTTCTGCGAGTGGCTCGCTGCACGCTGATCGCGGCCGCATCAACTGCGGCAAGCGATCAGATGGCTGCGTCGCTGTCCGGCGGTGACGGGGTAGGGCGGTGAGCTTTGGCGGTGAGGCCACGAAGCAGGCCGGGCTTGTTCTCGTACGTCGGATCCTCGCGTGTGATGCCGTCAATCTCGGGCGTGCGCCATGTGAGCAAGATGAAGCCGACAACTGCGAGCATCACGCTCAGTACGCCCAGTCCGACCTGAGCCCCCAACCCTTCAGCACTGGGATTGCTGGAACTCTTGCCGGCGACATATTCACCTATGGCCCCGCCCAGCAGCGCACCCAGCGGCATGCAGCCGAAGCTGACGGTGTTACCGATCGCCAGCACCCGTCCGCGGATGCGGTCTGGTATCAGCAGTTGCAGAGCCGCAAAGGCCGAGTTGAACGCCCACATCCACACGATGCCCACAAGAAAGATCGCGATGCCTGCGAAGAAAAGGGAAGTGACCGCGCTGAAGAGGCACAAGAAGAGGCCACAGAGTGTGATAGACAGGGGCACAAAATGGTGCTTGGGATACCAGAGGGGCACGAAGCGAACGGTCAGTGCGCCCATGACCGCACCCATGCCCATCACACCCAGCAGGGCTCCGTAGCCGCGCTCGCGATCGATATCGCTTGCGTTGGGCAGATAGATCTGCTTGACCAGAATTGGCAGAAAACGGATCAGGGGCGTAGCAAGCGCGCTGAAGATGGTGATGGCGATGATGAGGTTGCGTGTGCCGCGGTGATGCCACGCGAAGCTCGCCGCCTCCTTGATCAGTTCCCACGGATGGCCACGTTGATCCTGGGGCACTGCTGGCGAAGCCGGGGTACGAGCCACGGCGATAAGCACAGCAAGGTAACTGATGGCATTGAGCAGAAAGAGGAGGGCAGTGCCCTTGATGTCGTAGCTGCTGTAGGAATGCAGCCAGTTGAGGAAGTTCGCGGACCCCGGGAACCAGTGTGCCACGTGATCAACGAGTGCGATGACTGAGAAACCGAGCAGAATACCGCCTAGGGCAGGCCCCAGAGCGCGAGCAAGGTTGAACTGCAACCCGTTTAGCGTGATTGCCGCTGTCAGATCCTCGCGCGGCACAAGACGCGGTGTGAGCACTTGCCAGGCGGGGATATTGAAAGCCATCGCCACGCCATCGAGGGCACCGAGCAGGATGAGCATGTAGGGGGAGATATCGCCTCGAAACGCGACGATAAACAGTCCGATGGCGATCACCATGCGAGCGAACTGCGTCACCAGCAGCAGGCGCTTGCGGTCCACCATGTCAGCGACAACGCCGCCGATCAGGCCGAAGATGAGCTGTGGGGCGAGTTGAGCGACGGCGAGATACGCCATCATGATGGGTGCACCGGGCTTGCTTTGGCTTACCCACGATTGGTCCAGCGTGGCTTGGGCCATGGCCCACTGCACGCCCACGACTTCCATCCAGCCACCCATGCTTGAAACAAAAGCCGCCAACCACACATTGCGAAAGTGGCGGTGCCGCAGCGCGTTCCAGATGGAGTGACCCGACGACATAGCGATATGGCCGCGTGATACGTCGCGCGGGAGAGAATGCTACATCGGTTGATTGAGAACAGAAGCAAGAAAACAGAACCACCCCGTCTCGCGGGAGACTGGCTGCCGCGCGAGCGGGGTGATCCGTGCGTGTGGCTTGTCTGTGAATGCGCGGACGATCGACTTTCTCGTTCGTCCGCACGGGGAAGGGGGTCTGTGTTCGGTCAATTCCGCTGCTCGATCTTCTCGTGAACGTCACGTTGCCTCTGCACAGGCACGAAGAGCGGGCGGCAAGGAACTCAACGGCGACGACGCGTGGCCGCCAGTGCTCCCATGCCCAGCAGCGCCGCGGCGCCGGGGGAAGGGATCTGATCGACAAAGATCACGGCCTGCACGTTGCCCTGCGCGAGCGAACCCATGGCGAAGACCGTGTACACCACATTGTTCTGCAGCGTGATGCCAGGCAGCGGGAGGGCAAGGCCGTTGTTGCTGTCGAGGAAGACGCCCAGGTCGTACGTTCCGCCCGGGACATTGATGTAGCCTTCGTCGGCAGCGTTGCCGAACGCGGTGTTGTCGAAGAGGACGCCGCCGCTGAGCAGGCCGACGTCAACTGCGGGCACGTCAGGAGCGGCGTGCACGAAGCGGATGCGGGCAGCGTTGGGATTCTGGGTGCGGTCATCCACGAGCACGAGGGGGCGGATGTTGTTGAAGAAGTCGATGGCCGCGATGGTGTAATCGGTGTTGCCGTCGATGCCCACGCCCAGCGCGCTGATGGCGACGGGAGTAATGGCGTTGGCGGGCGTGACGCGGAAGTCATACGTGCCCGTCGGGAGCGGCACGTAGCCGGTGCCCTGCGTGAACGCCAGATCTTCGATCGCGGGGTTGCCGCTGCCGGGCACGGTGTTCACGAACACGTCGACAGCGGGCGTGTTGGGCGACGCGTGAATGACCCGCACGCCTGCGAGCGCAACCGGGGTGGCGGCGAGGGCCGTGACGATGCCCGTGATGACAAGACGATTCTGCATATGTTCCTCCGACATGCGTCTGGGGAGAGAGCGGCGTGACGCAACGCCGGTCCGTCGTTTCGCTCGTGGAGAGAAGAGAGCTGCCGCGGATCACAAGAAACGCGGGACGAGCGTGAAAGCAGACGGACGCGGAGAAGTACGCACGCCATGATGAGAGCGGATTCTCAATCTGATATGGAATTTGCGAAATGATTCTTGATTCTCAGAATCTGCATTGCGCGATAAAAAAAGTCACCATTTCCCTTGCGAAACACAGAATCATGATGCACACTCAAGCCCTTCGATTGTCGATGGGGCCCCTGCGCCCTTCATGATGAGAATGAAAAACGCACAAGCCATGCGGCCTGTGCGTGTGGGTCAGAGGGGGCTGGCAAATCAGGCATGTGGCGGCTGGTCCTTCTCGCGACTGGCTTGCATCACGTCGAGTGTTCGCATCGCGTCCATCTTGGCCAGCGTCATGGGTTGGGGTTGATTCACCTGGCCACAGCTCGGGCAGAACGTGCCATGCTCGCCGCGAGGTTGACCTGCCAGCGACTGACCGCAGCCCAGGCAGACGTCCGCCTGCAACTTGGCCGAGATCGTGTTGACCGCCAAAACAAGCGTTGCGACCGCAACGCCCACGACAGGCCAAGCCGGCAGCGTGGTCCATGCGATGACACTGACAGCCGTCGCGGTGATCGCCACGACAAGCCAGAGCGCGCGGGTTCGAATCCGATCAAGAAGTCGCATACAACCTCAGTGTAGCGAAAACAATCGGCGATGCAACCCCGCGTTCTTGAACTTCAAGGTTTCGATAATCCCGCTTCGGGATCAACGTGAACGGTTGCGATTGCCAAACGGCGGCTTGCCGGACTTCTTGAAAGGACGGTTGCCGCTCTGGAACGGCTTGGCCGGTCGGGCTCCAAAGTCAGCTCGCGCTGCGGGCCGCGGAGACGCCGGTCGATCATCGCGTTGCTGCGGGCGGTCGGTCCGCGGCGCGGGCCTGTCGCCGCGCGGCGCGGGACGATCCGTGCGAGGCGGATTGGCGCCGTACTTCTCCGCGTACTTTCCGCCGATTTTCCGTTCCTCGTACGGCTTGCCCTCAAGGCGAGGGCGGTCTCCTGACATTGGCCGCTGGGGCTTGACGGTCCGAGCTTCCTGCGCGGCTCGCTTGGCGATCTCATGTCGCGGCGTGCCATGCTTGGGCTTGGGCTGCTGCTGACGCGGCGCGAATGTCGCGCCATGATCATCACCGTGGTGGCCGGTTGCATGTGTCGGCTCGGGCGAGCGGTGCACATCGGGCATGCGACGCTCGCGGTGGGGGACGATGGGATCCACCGGATTGTCGCTGCGTTCGTTTCGCGGCCCGCGACGCGGTTGATCGCGGCGGTCGTCGTACAGACGCGTGTTCTCGTCACGTCCTGAACGGCGCATCTGATCGCGCGGCACTGGCTGGCGAATTTCCACGCTCATTTCCGGCAGTTGAGGCGTGGGCTTGAGCGGAATGCGCTTGCGCATCAGCTTCTCGATCTGATTGAGCAGCGACTGCTCTTCCCGGTCGCAGAAGGCGATGGCGATGCCCGTGGCTCCCGCGCGTCCCGTGCGGCCGATGCGGTGCACGTAAGCCTCTGGTTCCATGGGCAGGTCGAAGTTGATGACGTGAGTCACGCCATCCACGTCCAGCCCGCGTGCGGCGACGTCCGTCGCCACAAGCACGCGAGAACGCCCGGCGCGGAACAGATCAAGTGCGCGTTCGCGCTGGTTCTGGCTCTTGTTGCCGTGAATGGCGACCGCGTCGATGCCCGCACGTTCCAGAGCTGTCGCGAGCTTGTTCGCGCCGTGCTTGGTGCGAATGAACACCACCACGCGCGACATGTCTTCGTTCTCGAGGAGCAACCGCAGCAGCGCGGGCTTGCTCTTCTGGTGCACCATGTACAGCGACTGCTCAATCAAGGGAGCCGCGCTCGCCACCGGCGTCACCGAAATCTTGACAGGGTCACGCAGCAGCGAATCCGCCAGGTGCATGATCTCCTTCGGCATCGTCGCGCTGAACAGCAACGTCTGGCGCTGCTGAGGCACCGCCGCCGCGATGCGACGAATCGGTTGAATGAAGCCCATGTCCAGCATGCGGTCGGCTTCATCAAGGATGAATGTGTGAATGTCGCGGAAGTCGGTGAGCTTCTGCTCCATCAGGTCCATGAGGCGGCCGGGCGTGGCGACGAGCACGTCCACGCCGCGATGCAGCGCGCGCACCTGGTGAAACTGGCTTACGCCGCCGAAAATCACCGTGTGATTCAGGCCGGTGTGCTTGCCATACGTCGCGAAGCTGTCGCCGATCTGCGTCGCCAGTTCGCGAGTGGGGCTCAGGACGAGCACGCGGGGCCGCGCGTTGCCCACGCGTGACTTGTCCCGTCCCTGCGTCAGCAACCGGCTGAGCACGGGAAGCGCAAACGCGGCGGTTTTGCCTGTGCCCGTCTGAGCGCAGCCCAGAAGGTCACGGCCTTCGAGAATGACGGGAATCGCCTGCGCCTGAATGGGCGTGGGCGTGTGGTAGTTTTCATCGACCAGCGCGGCTTGGACGGGCGCTGCGAGCCCGAGCGAAGCAAAGTTCACGCCGCTCGCCGCTGGCGTTACGGTGCCCGTTTCAGCCGAGGCTTCATCAGGCGTCAGCACCCGAGGCTGCTTCTTCGTGTGCTCGTGAGCGTTGCCGCGAGCGTGCGAGGTGGGATCGAGAACGGGCTGCAAATACGGAGACATATCCAAACACGAAACTCCTGCGGTGAACGCCACGGCGAACACCAACGAAAGGATCAGGCGCGAAGATAACCGCAGGTGCGGCTGGCACGCGACTGAACAAGATGTGCGATGGATTGGGAGTGTCCGCGTGCTGTGAGCAGCGAGGCGGAAAGTCGGGCCCATCGGCTGGAACATCGTCGTACACGGCTGGAACAGACCAGAACCGGAGAGGAGCGATGTCGCCGAAGAGAGCTCGAAAATCGCGAGAATAACGCGAAACGGAGGCCGACGGCGTAAGTCATTGTAGCCTCGCCGAATGCGGCTGGCAGCGGTTCGGTGCAGATTCCCACCGCAACTCGCGCACTGCACGTCCGTTCTGCGTGCTTGGTGGTGGCAATAGTCGTCATTGCGCGAGGGCCAACGCCCATCGTCATCACCGTTGTGGGTCGTTTTCGAAGTTCTTTGCTATGGCACGAACGCCAGTATCGCGATCCATGCGCCAAGCAACGCGACTCCGGCGAGCGGCAGCCCAGATACGACTCCGATAAGGCCGCCGTTCTCAAACATGTTTGACGAGAATCGGCTCATCGAAACAAACGCATGCAAGCCCGCCCCCGAAGAGCATGAACCGTTGCAGGAACATCGTGTGAGAATCTGTCCAGCATTTGCCGGTTCGTCGTGTGGATTGGACAACTGCTGCCCCATGTCGTCTTCATCTGCGAGAGCTCACGTCGTTTTCAATCGCGTGCTGGCTTCTGCTGGGCTGCGATCTTCTGCCACTCTTCCTGGTCAAAGCCCAGCAGCCCTTTGGCAACCGCGAACTTGACGACAGCGGCCCGTGAGTCAATGTCGAGCTTCTGGTGAATCGCCTTGATGTGATCGTTGATCGTGTGTGTGCTGCGAAACAGCCGCTTGCCGATCTCCGGCGCGTCATATCCCTTTGCCAGCAGGTATAGCACTTCGAGTTCGCGCCGTGAAAGCACACCCAATTCGCCATACTCGGGGCTGACCACCATCGGTCGCGTATCGGTCTCATCTGGTGCCAATTCCGGCGTCAGCCGCGCCAGAATGACGAAGAGTCCCTTGGTGCTGAACGTCGTGGGCTCGAGTGGAAAGCACCGAGTGAGCCACCGCGCCCCTCGCCACAACTGGTAGTACTCGGTCACGACACCGCTGTCGAGCGTTGGCTGCATAAGCCGGGCGCGCTCTTCTGCATGGGCTTTGGGCAGCACGTCATACAGGCTTCGACCGGTCATCGCCTCGGGCGTCGTGTTGTGGAGGGCCGCATACTCCCTGCTGCACCAAAGTTGCACCAGACTGGGGCATCGCGCCAACGCACAGAGCCCTTCGATGCCCTCAAAGGGAGCAAAGTCCGTCGGTGCCATCGGGCGTGATGCGGGAGTGTGGTACATGGGCTTGCTTGGCAGTGTAGCAGAATCCCGAGACTACGGGGTGTGATGATCCGGACCGGCGTACTCCAGAAACGAAAACGCGAGCCACGGTTGGCTCGCGTTTAGTGCTTACAGGCTTGAGACCGCGCAGTCGCTTCAGGCGTTGTCCAGCAGTTCGATGCTCTCAAACTTCTTTCCTTCCAGAAGTTCAAGGCTGGCGCCGCCACCCGTGCTCACGTGGCTCATGCCAGCGGCAAGGTTGAACTTCTCGACCGCGGCCGCGCTGTCGCCGCCGCCAACGATGCTCGTGGCGCCACTCTTGGTCGCCTCGACGATGGCCTTGGCAACCTGCTGTGTGCCCGTCGCGAACGGAGCCCATTCGAACACGCCCATCGGGCCGTTCCACACGATGGTCTTTGCCTTGCGCAGTGCGAGCGCGTATTTGGTCTGCGTCTTGGGGCCGATGTCCAGACCCATGAAGCCGTCCTTGATCTGATCGTCGAAGACTTCGATGTCGCCGGCGTCTTCACGGAAGTCGGTCGAGCACACGTGGTCAACGGGCAGCAGCAGTTCGCACTTGCTGCGGGCGGCGTGGTCGATGATCTTCTTGGCATCAGCGATGCGGTCCTGTTCCACACGGCTCTTGCCAATCGGCTTGCCGAGTGCAGCGAGGAAGGTGTACGCCATTGCGCCGCCCACGATGATCATGTCGGCCTTTGGCATGAGGTTCTCGACGCAAGCAAGCTTGTCGCTCACCTTTGCACCGCCCAGCACAACGACGAAGGGCTTGGCGGGGTTCGCGATCGCGGCGTGCAGGAACTTCATTTCCTTCTCGACGAGGAAGCCCATCACGCGGGGCTTGCCACTCATCTGCTTGGGCACGCCGACCATGCTTCCTTCGGCGCGGTGGCTGGTGCCGAACGCGTCGTTCACATACACGTCGCCATAGCTCGCCAGACGCGTGCAGTAGCCGACTTCGCCCTTCTTCTCGCCCGCATGGAAGCGAACGTTCTCGAGCAGAATCACGTCGCCGTCCTTCATGCCGGCGACAGCGTTCGCCGACTTTTCGTCGGTGCAGTCGGTGCTGGGGAAGCCAACCGGCTTGCCCAGCAGTTGGCTCAGCTTGTCCGCTGCGATCTTGAGGCTGAACTCGGCCTGATAGCCCTTGCCTTCGGGCCGGCCCAGGTGACTCATCAGAATCACCTTCCCGCCCCGATCCACGATGCTCTTGATCGTGGGCAGGGCCTCACGAATCCGGCGGTCATCGGTGATCACACCGTCTTCGATCGGAACGTTGAAATCCACGCGCATGAGCACGCGTTTGGAGCGAACATCCACAGCAGCGATGGTCTTCTTGGGCATAGGTTGCAGGGTAGGAGCGTGAAGCCGCAAAGCCAGTTCAGGCCGCTTTGTCACCACGCCCGTACATCGAGACCGCAACTCCTGCGAAGATCAGCAGAAACGCCACAGCGTCCTGCCAGCGAAGCTTCTCGTTGAGCACAAAGAACGAGACGCCGGTGAATACGATCAGCGTGATCGCCTCTTGAATCACCTTGAGTTGCGGAGCGGTGAGCGTTCCGCCATGGTCGATGTGTCCCAGCCGATTCGCTGGCACCTGCAATGCATACTCAGGCAGCGCGAGCAGCCATGAGAACATGATGACACCGGCGATGGCCATGACGGTGATCGTCGTGCCGGGCTTGTGGGGAAACCACTTGAGGTGCCCATACCACGCGAGGTTCATGAAGATGTTGGAGAGAACAAGCAGGCCGATGCAGGCAAGAGTGCGGGTTGACATGGAAAGAACGCCTCGGTGTTGAGTGCCAACGGACAAAGCGCCACAGCCATAACCCGGATTCCGGTTATGCCGTCGGTGCGGGTGTCGCTGAATCAGCCGGTTCTTCGATCGGAGCCATCCGCAACAGAATTGACTCGCTGCCTTTGTCCTGCCGCACTTTCACTTTGCCGTTGCGAACCAGTTCAAGCAGTGCCAGGAACAGACCGACCATCTCGCCGCGCGTCTTCTTGGTCATGAACAGGTCGCGCATGTCGAGCTCACCTGTGTGTTCGTGGGCGACCTTCGCGTGCTCATCCAGCCGCGTCAGGATGTCAGCGGCGTGCAGTTCGATTGGCGTGTCGTCATACGTGACCTGGTGGTCGCCCAGACGCTCAAAGTTCACGGTCTCCGCGATCTTCTTGAACGCTTCGACCAGATCGATGATGTTCAGGTCCTCGACTTCAACGTTCTCGTCATCCTTCACCAGAGCTTCAAGCGCAGCGTTGTCGATGCCCGCTCGACCCGAGCCAAATCGCCGACCCCATTGCTCGCCCCGGTTCTCCAACGCGTCCGCTGCATCCCGATATCGCTTGTACTCAAGCAACTGCCGCACCAGCTCCGCTCGCGGATCTTCCGTAGGTGTCAGCGTCGTTTCGCCCGCGTTCTGGCTCGCAGGCGGCTTGGGCAGCAGCATGCGACTCTTGATCTCTGTCAGCGTCGCCGCCATCACCAGAAACTCACCCGCTGCATCGATATCGATGCGGTTCGATGCCGACGAGTGCAGCTGCGCAACAAACGACAGATACTGGTCCGTGATCTGCGCGATGGGAATGTCATGAATGTCCACCTCGTTCTTGCGAATGAGGAAGAGCAGCAGGTCCATCGGCCCTTCAAACGAGTCAAGTTTGACGCGATAGTCGTCAGTCACGGGTGGAAGGTAGGAGCGAAGCAGCCGCTTCGCGAACGGAAGGCAGGACCATCCGATCACGCCAGCATCCCACTCTGTCACGCCATGACCCCAAAAAACAAACAGCCCCGATCCGTGTGGCAGATCGGGGCCTTGGTTGACGAGCGCGGTGTGTGGGCGCGCTCGCCAGAGAGTCGTCCCCGTTGATCGTTCCTTCCGCTCGCGAGCCGTAAAGGGTTCCGAACAACTGGGCGTGAGGCGAAAGGAACACTTACTTGCGACGGCGACGGGCCACCATGAGGCCGGCGACGCCCGCCAGCGCCAGAGCGCCGGGCGAGGGGATCAGATCACCCGTGATCGTGATGTTGTCGAAGCGGGCGTTGCCCGTGCCGGTAAAGCTGCGCATCGTGATCTTCACGAAGACCTGGTTGTCGTTGTTGAGCGTGGTGTTGCCAGTGAGGTCAACGTTGCGCGTGCGGAAGGTCGAGTCGCGATCGACGCCGAACGCGCCGGCGTTCGTGTAGCTCACACCGTCTGAGGACGTGAGGACATCGATGATTTGCGGGCCTTGAGCGGTGTAGCGCTCGTCGAAGATGAGGCGGAGGTTCTGGTAGTTGCTCGCATCGAAGGTGAGGATGACGGACTTGCCTTCGGTGAGGTTCTGCGCGCCGCCGACGATGTTGAGGTTGCGGAAGCTCAGAGCAGAGCCAGCGCCGAAGGTGGGCTGGGCGGACAGGGCCGAGCCAGCGAAGAGCTGGCCGGCGCCTTGCTGCACGGCGGTGGGGGAGGGCGAGCCGTCGTACTTGAGGGCGTCGGTGTCGAGCGTCGCGGGGCCGGTGTTCGCCTTGACGTCAGCGGCGATGGGCCAGTTGATCAAGTAGTTCACGCTCGACGAAGGAACGGTGCCCGGGAAGGCCCAGTAGGCGACGATATCGGCGTTAGCAGCGCCTGCGGCGCCAGCAAGAACAGCAAGCATCAGTGCACGTTGCATCACAAAAAACCTCCTGCGTGGACACGTGCAAGCCGCATTGCAGCGCACGCATCGCAATCGGCACTGAGCCGAGCGACAAACGGGCGCAGGTTGCGACAGGAGGTGTCCTGTCTCTCTCCAAATACCGCTGGCTCCATGCGCTAGCGGGGTCTCTCAGCTATCAGGATAGCCGGAACCGGGCCTGACCACAACGGAAAAACGACCGAAACGCGGTCCTAGAACGCTGAATTCGCAGCATATTCAGCGTTCGAGGACCCACGCGCATACAAAATGGGCGTGATTTCCGACAGATCCCAACTCGTTGCGGCCCGCAGGGTTGTGATCAAACTCGGCAGTGCGGTCGTCGCACCCGACGGGACGCTCGCGCCCGACCGCGTCGCCGCGATCGCGGCGGATGTCCGCAGCGTCATGGCCAAGGGCGTCCAGGTCATTCTTGTATCCTCCGGTGCCGTCGCCAGCGGTTTTCGCGCTTTGGGGCTGACGAGCAAGCCCAAGACCATCGTGCAGAAGCAGGCCGCTGCGGCGGTGGGGCAGCAGCGGCTCATGCGTGCCTGGGACGACGCCTTCGCTGCGGGAGCCAGTCCCGTCGCTGTCGCGCAGGTGCTGCTCACGGCGGACGACTTTGACCATCGCACCCGCATGCTGAACGCCAAACGCACACTGGGCGAACTGGTCGCCCGCGGCGTCGTTCCGATCATCAACGAGAATGACTCGGTCAGTTTCGACGAGATCAAACTTGGCGATAACGATCGACTGAGCGCCCTCGTCGCCGGTTTGATGCAGGTCGATGCACTGGTTGTTCTCTCCAGCGTCGATGGTCTCTTCGACGCGTGGCCGCATGGCAGCCGTGTCAGCGCGGTCTCCGATGTCGCCGCCGCATTGCAACACGTCAGCAGCGAAACGTCTAGCGTCGGTACGGGCGGCATGATCACCAAGTTGGAAGCGGCAGGCGTTTGTGCTGAAGCCGGTATCGCCACCGTCATGGCTGCTGGCTCTCACGAGCGACCTGTCTCGCGCCTTCTCGCGGGTGAAGACTTGGGCACCTTCATCGCGCCCGCTGGCGCAGCGCATGTCCGGCGCTCCCGTCAGCGATGGATCGGCTACGCGACTCGCGTGCGCGGCACGGTCGTTGTTGACGACGGCGCCAAACGAGCTATCTGCGAACGCGGTGCGAGTCTCCTGCCGAAAGGAGTTCGCGACGTCATCGGTAGCTTTCCGACGAACAGTCCGGTCGAGGTCGCGGGACTTGACGGGCAGGCCTTCGCACGGGGCTTGACGCCTTACGACGCGAACGAGATTCGTGCGATCGCAGGCAGATCCAGCGACGAGATTGAGAAGATCCTCGGTATGTGCCTGGCTGAAGAGGTCATCCATCGCGACGACATGGCTGTGCGGGCAGTCGCGCAGCCTCGCAGCAGAGCTGATCAAGGCGGTGTCGCATGACCGACGTTCGCGTTGTTGCGCAGTCGGCGGCTGCGGCATCGCGTCGTCTGGGCGCGATCTCCACTGCAGCAAAGAACGCGCTGCTGCTCGGGGTTGCATCTCAGGTCGAAGCGGCCCGCGACGCCATTCTTGCGGCCAATGCGCTCGATATGCAAACTGCCGGAGATGCAGGTCTGCCGACAGCCAAACTCCGCCGCCTTGAAGTCACATCCGCATCGCTGATGCAGGCCATCGCGGGTGTGCGGGAGATCGCAGCCTTGCCTGATCCTGTCGGGCAGGTCACGAGTGAAAGCACCCGCCCCAATGGTTTGCGAGTGCGTCGCGTGCGCACATCGCTGGGTGTCATCGCGATGATCTTCGAAGCTCGTCCACTTGTGACGCTGGATGCCTTCTCGCTTTGCTTCAAAAGCGGCAATGCGTGCATACTGAAGGGCGGAAAGGAAGCCGCACGCACCGCTGGCGTGATCGCCGGGTGCATCCGGCAGACCCTTGCGGCACATGCACTGCCCATCGAGGCGGTAGCCGCCGCCAACGACTGGAATCGCGAGCAGGTTGCGCAACTCGTGTCGCTCGAAGGCCTCATCGATCTCGCCATTCCGCGCGGCGGGTCCGAACTCATCGCTTTCGTTCGTCAGCACGCCAAGGTGCCGTGCATCTTCCATGCGGCTGGCGTGTGCCATGTGTACATAGACGAGTCGGCCGACGAGGCGATGGCAGCCAACATCGTTCTGAATGGCAAGACCAGCGCCCCGGCGACCTGCAACGCAACCGAGTGCGTGCTCGTTCATGCCGCCGCCGACTCCCGCGTGCTGCCGCTGCTTGCAGAGCGTTTCTCGCAGGCTGGCGTTCGCGTCCACGCTGACGAGCGTGCCCGACCGCACATGCCGGGTGCCGCCGCTGCGACCTCAGCCGATTGGGGGCGCGAGTATCTCGACATGGAGATCGCGGTTCGTGTCGTGGACTCCCTCGACGACGCAATCGCTCACATCGCTGCGTACGGCAGTGATCACACGGAAGCGATCGTCACGAAGAACCCTGCTGCCGCCGCCGAGTTCGTCCAGCGTGTTCGCAGCAGTTGCACCGTCGTGAACGCGAGCACGCGATTCAACGATGGTTTTCAGCTCGGCTTGGGGGCGGAAGTCGGCATCTCGACGAGCCGCCTCCATGCGTACGGCCCGATGGGGCTTGAGGAACTCACCACGACGCGGTTCGTTGTCGAAGGCGACGGTCAGATCCGTCAGTAGCAGTTGGCGGACGCTGAAACCGCGATACCATGACTCCGAACATCAGGTGCGCGCAGCCCGTTTTCGCGGCTCGCGGGAGGGTCTATTCATGAGTATGTGGGACAGCATCAAGAGCCGTCTGAAGCACGAACTGATCGACATTGTCGAGTTCCTGGATGATTCGGGCGACACGTTGAGCTATCGCTTCGAGCGCTTCCAGAACGAGATCAAGAACGGCGCCAAGTGCATCGTGCGCGAAGGTCAGGCCGCCGTCTTCATCAACGAGGGCAAGCTCGCCGACGTGCTGCCCCCCGGCACCTACACGCTCGATACCAAGAACATCCCCATCCTCGCGACACTGCTGGGCTGGAAGTACGGCTTCGAGAGTCCGTTCAAGGCCGAGGTCTACTTCGTCAGCACGCGCACGTTCACCGATCAGAAGTGGGGCACCATGAACCCCGTGATCGTGCGTGATCCGGAGTTTGGTCCCGTGCGTCTGCGTGCCTTCGGCACCTACACGCTCCGCGTGAAGGATCCCGGTGCGTTCATCAAGAACGCGGTGGGCACTGACAACCGCTTCACGCTCAGTGAAATCAACGTCCAGATGCGCAACGTCATCGTGAGCCACCTGGGCGATGCTCTGGGCGAGAGCAAGATTCCGCTGCTCGATATCAGCGGCCGCACGCTGGAACTCAGCAAGTTCCTCAGCGACAGCCTCGTCGAAGAGTTCAACAAGTTCGGCCTTGAAGTGCCAACCCTCCTGATCGAGAACGTCAGCCTGCCGCCCGAAGTCGAGCAAGCCCTCGACAAGCGCAGCAGCATGGGCATGCTCGGCAACCTTGACAACTACGCCAAGTATCAAGCCGCCGAAGCCATCCGCGATGCCGCCAAGAACCCCGGCACCGCCGGTACGTTCGTCGGCGTCGGCGTGGGGCAGGTCTTTGGCAACATGATGGCTGGCACTGCAGCTGGCGCCGCCGCCGGTGCCGCGAGCGTCGCCCCGCCCGCGCTGCCCGCGTTCTTCCTCGTCATCAACGGCATTCAGGCCGGGCCCTTTGACCAAGGCGGCCTTATCGCGAAGGCTCGTTCGGGCGAACTGACCGCCGGCACGCTCGTTTGGCGCCAAGGCATGCAGCAGTGGGCTCCCGCCGGTAGCGTTGGTGAGCTTGCACAGGTTTTCGGCAGCGTTCCCCCGCCCATGCCCGGCGGCCCGCCGCCGGTGCCGCGGTAACCACCGCGGGTTTCTAGACATCGACCTTGACAGGTCGGACGCTTTCCGCGCTCGTGCACGCCAACGCGTGCTCCGGCGCTTGCTCTCATGTCGCAAGTATCACCCAATACGACCCAACTGCGTTTTCCGTGCAAGCAATGCGGCGGCACGCTGCAGTTCGAGCCCGGCACCACGAGCCTCAAGTGCCCGTACTGCACCACCATCAACGACATTGATACGAGCGACGCGGCCGTTCATGAACTCGACTACCGCGAGTACATGCGCAAGTTGCAGTCCGCCGCGCCTGTCGACACGGTGCTCAGCGTCAAGTGCACCAGCTGCGCCGCCGACGTCGACCCGCCGAAGAACATCACCAGTTTCGCCTGCCCCTTCTGCGGCTCCAACATCGTTGCGACGGCTCGCGAGTGCAGCGTCATCAAGCCCAACGCCATCCTGCCCTTCAAGATGACGCGAGATCAAGCCACGGTGAGTTTTCGACAGTGGATCCAGTCACGGTGGTTTGCGCCCAACGCGCTGAAGCGGCAGTCGCTGCTCGATGCCGCATTGCACGGCATTTATCTTCCTGCGTGGACGTACGACAGCTTCGTCACCACGCGGTACAGCGGCCAGCGAGGCGAGGCTTACTACGTCACCGTCGGCAGCGGCAAGAATCGCAGGACCGAACGCCGCGTGCGCTGGTATCCCGCCAGCGGCGTTGTCGACAATCGTTTCGATGACGTGCTTGTGCTCGCGAGTGAATCGCTGCCACGAAAGAAGGTTGAAGAGCTGACGCCGTGGGACCTCAAGGATGTGGAACCATACAAGGAGGCCTTCCTCGCCGGCTTTACCGCCGAACGGTACCAGCTTTCGTTGCCCGAGGGCTTCGTGCAGGCTCAGCAACTCATGCAGCCCACGATCGACGCGACGATCCGTCGCGACATCGGCGGCGATGAGCAACGCATAACCAGCAAGCAGAGCAAGTACGACAACATCACTTTCAAGCACGTCCTGCTTCCCATCTGGTGCAGCGCGTATCGCTACCGCGGCAAGCTCTTTCGCTTCCTTGTCAATGCCCGCACGGGTGAGGTGCAGGGCGAGCGTCCCTACAGCCCGTGGAAGATCGCCTTCGCGATTGTCTTGGGGCTGCTCATCATCATTCCGATCGTCTGGTTCATCGCCGTCAACAAGCAGTGACGCGGCTTCCGCGTCGTACGCTGTCGCATGACTTCACCCCGCGTCGTGCTCATCACCGGAGCAGGATCAGGCATCGGCCGCGCCACGGCGCTGGCTTTCGCTCGCGCCGGTTATTCTCTCACGCTTGTCGGCCGTCGAGACGACAAACTCCGCGAGACCGTGTCGCTGGCAGGCGTTGACGCACATGTTCACACCGCCGATATCACCACCGCGCCCGCGGCGACAGGTGCGGTCCGCGCGTGTCTGAATCGTCATGGGCGCATAGACGTCCTCGTGAGCAACGCGGGCGTTGGCGTGGTTGCTCCAATTCCGCAGACGAGCGATGACCTGCTCGAGCAGACGTACCGACTCAACACGTTCGCGCCCGCGTGGATGACACGCGAAGCATGGTCGGCCTTTGCCACGCAGCATGCTGCTTCGGGTGTCGGCGGGTGCGTCATCAACATTTCAAGCATGGCCAGCATCGATCCCTTCCCCGGGTTCTTTGCCTACGCGGGCAGCAAGGCCGCAGCGAGCATTATGGCTGCCAGCATCGCCAAGGAGGGTGCTGCCATCGCTGTGCGAGCATTCGCCTTGGCGCCCGGCGCTGTCGAAACGTCCATGCTGCGAGCTTCGTTCGATGAGTCCATGATCGCTCGCGAGCAGACGCTCGATCCGTCCTACGTCGCCGATATCGCCCTCGCGTGCGCCCGTGGCGATCACGACAGTCTCAATGGTCGCAACATCCCAATCCTGCCCGACGCCTTCAAGCCCTGGTTCCACGAGTACCAGACTGCACATCCGCCGCTCAATGCGATGTGAAGCGGCGTCACGGCATTCTGGAATTACAGCTTGTCATGCGCCGCCGCGCCCAGGATCAGTGGTCGCAATGCATCTTCGCCTGCGATCATCTGCACTTCCAGCACGGGCCGCACGATCGCACAAGGCCACATCGCGGCGGATACACGCGACAGTTTGCTCCAGTCCTTCTGTGTGCACACGATCGCCTGCACGTTCCGCTCACGAGCGATGTCAATGATGCGCTGCACCGTCGCCGGTTCATACGGGTCATGATCTCGCAGCACAACCACTTCGGACACGCCGCCTGCATGTTCGCGAACGTTCTGCACGAATGCAGTCGGATTGCCGATCGCGCACACCGCCAGAGTTTTCTTGTCTCTCAGCCAGTGTGCGGGCAGTTGTTCGTCCGCCTGTCCGCCGGCCACACTCCGCTTGAAGCCCGTCCAGTGATGCCGACAACTCGCCACGACCAGCCGTTTTGAGAGGGCCTGCACTCGCGCTGCAAGTCGTGTCAGTTCATGCGCAGGTGTCGCCTCCGCATGGGTCAGCACCACTGCATGCGCTCGGGTGAGTGAAGCAGGTGACTCACGCAGAAAGCCCGCTGGCAAAAGCTGATCCTGAAACGGATCCCGCGTCGCGTCTATCAGCACGATGTCCAGTTGCCGCGCGATCTGCCGATGTTGAAACCCGTCATCCAGCACAACCACGTCGCTTACCCGTCGCTCGCTGACAGGTTCGTAGCTTCCCTCCCGAATCTGTTCATCGTTGAATTCATCGCTGAACAGTTCCAGCAGGCCCTGTGTCCTGTCTGGCTGGGCCACGAGCGGCAGATCGCTGAACGAACTGGCGTACTCGCGTGCCTCGTCGCTGTTCAGCCCCTGTCCCTTGGGCGCGCCATATCCGCGCATCGCAACGCAAGGCCAGTAACCTTCGCGCCGCAGCAACTGCAGCACCCACATCGTGAAAGGGGTCTTTCCCGTGCCGCCAACCGATAGATTGCCCACGCTGATCACCGGGCGGTCAAAGGTCACCACGCCCTTGCCCCGATCGAATCCGGCGTTCCGATGTGCGATCACTCGGCCGTAGACCCACGCCATCGCCCGGCCCACCGCCCCGGCGACGGGCGGCTTGGCCTGTGTCGCCATGGCGTCATGTGTGGTTATGTGCATCGTGGTTGGCACCGTCATGACGCCGAAGCGTTGGAGGCTTGCTGCGTCTGTTCCAGCAGCAGCATTCGTGCCTCGACTGCGTGCCGCGATGCCTCGCGTCGCACTCGCCACAGGTACACGCTCGATGCAAGCACGTCGATCATCGCCAGGATCAGAACCAGCGAAAGCAGCCCTGTCGCCAGCATCCATGTCAGCACAAAGTGCCGCGTGTTCTGTGGATCAACGATGCCGAATCCGGCAGCCAGCACCGGAATCGCCAGCATCATCACCAGGCCGTTCGCAGTCCGCAGGTTCTTGCGCCAGCGCGGCATGTCTGCCTGCGCCAGCGCCGTCCAGTGCACCGCCACGACCACCAATGTCGTGAATGCGAGCGGCAGGACTGCCCATGCCGGCGCAATAGGACCGCTGCCGGGCTGCTGCGCAAGCCCAAGCGATGCAAACCCGCACATGAAACTCGCATCCATCATCACGTGAGCATCGGCAGGTTCAGGTCGGGGACGCCATTTCTTCCAGCACACCAGTCAGCCGACGCATCGGCAATCCCATGATCGTCGTCTGGTCGCCCTCAAACACCAGAGGCCAACCCGCAGCAAGCCGCTCCGACAGGTTGTACCCGCCGGCCTTGCCCTGCCACTGGCCGCTGGCGATGTAACTGGACAGTTCCGCTTCGCTGAGCTTGCCCATACGCACTTTCGCCGTGTCCACCAGAACGCGGCGCCTTCGATGTGGCACGCTCGCGGGATCGCCAGCCCATCCGCGAAGATCCACGATCGCCACGCCCGTGAGCACTTCGTGCTGCACGCCCATGAATGACCGGATCATCTGTTCTGCTTCGTCTGCCGTGGTGGGGGTGCCAACCAGTTTGCCGTCCAGCAGGCATGCCGTATCAGCTGCCAGCACGACGCGCCCGCCTGACTCCCGCGCCGCGGGCAGAGTTGCGCCAGCAAATGCCTTGAGGGACGCCAACGCCGCCACCCACTGCCGAGGCGATACCTGGCCGGGCGTCAAGACTCCATCTTCAAACCCCGGATGTTCCGCAATGTGTTCAAACCCCGCTTCCGTCAACAGCGCTCGGCGACGTGGCGATCGACTTGCCAGCAGAAGCGGCAGCCCGCGATAGGGCCGTCCTGATACCGGCGGAGTTGTAGTTGGCGAAAAACTCACGATGTCAGTACGCCCGCTTGGCTCATTGGTCAGAGGGAGGTCCAGACCTGCCGTTTCTGAACGCGCACCAGTGTCCGACCCATCATTCCCCACGCCCGCTCGTTCCGCAACCAGTGTCACGACAAGTCCTTCCCGCTTTCAAAGTTGGCGAGCGTCCATGCTCGTCTTTGCGTCGCTGGCGCAACCAGTGCACGCCCCATCTTGTTCGGAGGTGACACGGCTACGTTTCCGCCGCACCTTCTGTTCGACGCTGCGGATTTCGTCCGTTTCCGTCCGCCGTGAGCATTCTTTGTGTGAAATTCGTAAGTGTCTGCGATAAAGTGAGTTCCAATGACGACCGCCACCTCCCAAAGCCGTCTTCCTCACGCGCATCTTGTGCAGTTTGACATCACTTGGGAAGACGCCCCCGCCAACCACGAACAGGTAAGGGCACTTCTCGATAAGGCTGACGTGCAGGCGGGCGACTTGGTACTGCTCCCAGAGATGTTTGACACCGGATTTTCCTTCAACATCGAGAACACAAACGACAAATCCGGTCGGACGCTGACATTTCTTCTCGAACTCGCCGACGATTTGGGCGTCATCGTCCAAGGCGGCCGGACGATCGCACCGTGCCACCGCTGTGCCGCCAAAAACGTCATGACCGCCGTCGCTCCAGGCCAGCGGGTGCTGGCGGAATATGCCAAGCAGCACCTGTTTACGTTGGGGGGCGAGCCCGCCAAGTTCGAGAGCGGTCACAGCGTTGAAACATACTCGTGGCACGGTGCAAACTTGCGCGTCATGCCCGCAGTGTGCTACGACCTTCGCTTCGCCGAGCTCTTTGCGGCAGGCCTCAAGTCTGGTGCGCAGCTTATCGCATTGGGCGCCTGCTGGCCCAGCGTGCGAGCCCACCACTGGCGGGCCCTGCTCATCGCGCGAGCCATCGAGAATCAAGCCTACGTGCTTGGTGTCAATCGCACGGGCGACGACCCGACCAAGCCCGATGGCTCGCCAGGCTCACATTACGCCGGGGGCAGTCTCATCATCTCGCCAACCGGCGAGATTCTCGCTGAGGCGAGCGACAAGGCGTGTGTTCTCAGTGCGCCTGTCGATGCATCTGCGGTACACGCTTGGCGCGAGAGATTCCCCGCGTGGCGCGAGCGGAAAGATGTCGCAAGCTATCTACTCAAGTCACCCTGACGTCGTGCCGCGCCTCTACCCTGCCGCATGCTTTTCCGGGTTCTCATCACGCTGGCCTTCGTGCTCGTTCTTGGTGTGCCGCTGGGCCTCAAGCTCGCATCACCCGCTGCGACGATTCCCGCCGACGCACGCACACTTGTTGTCGTGACGCCCCACGTCCCTCAGATCCGTGCTGAGTTTGGCGAAGCCTTCGACCGCTGGCATCGCAAACACCACGGCGCGCCCGCACATATCGACTGGCGCACCCCTGGGGGAACGACGGAAATTCTGAAGGTTCTTTCCGCCCAGTATGCCGCCAAGGGCAAAGAAGTCATCGAAGAGATCCGCAAGTCTGACCCACAGCGACTACTCGCGAAGGATCTTTCGCTCGACAACGACATCCCACCGCAAAGCATGCCTTTCGACATGATGTTCGGCGGCGGCACCTTCGACCACGGCCGCTTGCGCAACCCAGCCACGGCGGGCATCACCTTCACCCCCTTTACGAACGCAGGAGTGAAGGAAGTTCTTCTCTCTCGCGTCAGCCGGTCACAGACCGTCGCCGACCTCCTCGCCGCCCGCACGCTTGAACTCGCATTGAGCGTCGACACCGTCGCCTTCACCGCGCGTATCCCCGCCGAGGCCTTCGTCGATGGCGTGGATGTCATCCGTCAGTTCGATGACGGCAAGCAGACGATCACCACCCGCATCAACCTCGACAAAGTCCTGCGCGACGCTCCGCTGCGTATGAGCACGCCAGCCGGCCTGAGTGACGAAGACCTCCGAACCAAGTGGTTCCCGCCCGATGCACAAGGCCGCCAGAACATCATCGGTGCCCAGCAGTTGTACGACCCGCAGCAGTATTGGATCGGCACGGCCCTCTCCGCCTTCGGCATCGTCTACAACAAAGACATCTTCCGCGAACTCTCTCTCCCCGAGCCCAAGGGCTTCGTCGATCTGACCCATCCCAAACTCCAAGGTCTCATCATCCTTGCAGACCCGCGCCAGTCCGGGTCCATCACCACCGCTGTCGACGCCATTCTCAACGCCGAACTGTGGAACACCGCCCAGCGTGAAGGCTGGTTCGCCGAACTCACCGCCGCGTTTGACAAGGAAGCCAAAGAGCGCGTGCCGTGGGAACGCAGCCTCAGTGCCGAACGCATGCAAAGCGTCGATGCCGCCTTCGCCCGCGCGTGGAAGCTGCTCCGCGAGGTGAGCGCCAACGCCCGCACCTACACCGCTGCCGCTACCAAGCCGCCCGTCGATATCTCCGCAGGTGAAGGCGCTGCTGGCCTCGCCATCGACTTCTATGGCCGTGGCCAAGCCCAGTTCGTCCTCGCCGAAGGTCAAGACCCCGCGACCGCGCGCGTGGGCTACGTCGATCCCGAAGGTGCGGCCTACATCGATGCCGACCCGGCCAGCGTCCTGCGCAGCGGCCCCGATCCCGAGCTCGCCCGCCGATTCATCGAATTCTGCCTGACCGACGAAGCCCAGGTCCTCTGGCAACTTCCCAGCCAGCGCAACCCTCTCAGCGCCGCCAACCCCACCGGCGAAGATGGCCAGAAGATGGGCCCGCGCCGCTACGAACTGCGCCGCATGCCGGTGCGTGAGGCGATGCACCGGCACCCCGCCGCCGCCAACTTTATCGACAAGGTCAACCCCTTCGAGATCGCCGCCGCCCACCGCCCCGCCAACTGGCGTGCCGCCATCGGCGTCATGATGGGTGCATTCTCCATCGACGTGACCGACGCCCAGCGTGCCGCCTGGCGCGCCCTGTGCAACGCCCGCGCCAACCCCAACTTCAACCCGCAAACCCTCGCCGCGATGGAAGCCGCCTTCTACGCCTTCCCACCCACACCCACCAAAGACGGCGGCGAACTCACCTTCACGGCAAGCAACTTCCGCACCATCCGCGACACGTGGCGCAACCCCCAGACCCAGTCCCGTCTGGAAATTGCCTACACAAACTTCTTCCGCGAGCAATACCGCGAGGTCGTGCGTCTGGCGGAAGCCGAATCAAGCAACTAACGAAGCCGCGCTCGTTGCACGCTGTTCGTGCGCGTATTGCAGCATCCGCCCCGCTCAGCCGATGTATATACTTGCACCCATGGCACGTTCGCTGCCCATCTCCCGAATTACCTGGCCCCTCTGAGGGCCCCCCGCGGCGCGTCCACGCCGGGCCTTTGCCCGCTGCGACAGCCGCCCACGAAACAACTAGCCGAACCCCACCACGGGCGCCCTGCGTCCCCGCTTTCCTCTATCATCGCACCCGGAACCGCGAGCCTGTTCACCGCTCTCGTCTCCGCTCCCGGTTCCCCGCTCCCAGTCTCGGACCTCCCCATGCTCACTCACCACCACCCCCTTCTTCTCTCCGATGCCGCCGGCACGACTGCTGGCAAACCCGCGCCCGACAAGGCCGCTGACAAAGCCAAGGACGAGAAGAGCAAGTACCGCTCCACGCTCAACCTCCCCCAGACCGCTTTCCCCATGAAGGCCAGCCTCGTGCAGAACGAGCCTGCCAGCCTCAAGCGCTGGCAGGCGATGAACCTCTACAGCAAGCTGCGCGAACAACGCGCCGGCAAAGAGAAGTTCGTCTTCCACGACGGCCCGCCCTACGCCAACGGCAGCATCCACCTCGGGCACTTGATGAACAAGATGCTCAAGGACTTCGTGGTGCGCAGCAAGACCATGCAAGGCCTCGACGTTCCCTATGTGCCCGGCTGGGACTGCCACGGCCTGCCCATCGAGCACAAGGTGATGACCGAGATGCAGGAAAAGGGCAAGCTCGCCAAGCTCAACACGCTGAGCGACGACCAGCGCAAGGTCGTCGTGCGCCGCGAGTGCCAGACCTACGCCGAGAAGTACGTCAAGCTGCACAAAGACCAGATGCAGCGCCTGCTCACGATGGCCGACTACGAGCACCCGTACCTCACGATGGTCCCCAGCTACGAAGGCGCCACGCTCGAAGTGCTCGCTGGCCTCATGGAAAAGGGCCTGGTCTACCGCCAGCTCAAGCCTGTCCACTGGAGCCCCACGAACGAAACCGCCCTCGCCGACGCCGAACTCGAATACCACGACCGCGAAGACCCCAGCATCTACGTGGACTTCGAAGCGGCGGACACGGACGCGGTGTATGACGCGTTTGGCTTGAACGCGGTCGCGGAGGAAGATGAGGAAAGTGGAGATAACGCGGAGGATGAAGCGAGCGCTGGCGCGCCCAAGACCGACCCCTACGCCAAGAAATCCCGCTCGCCTCGCGTCGGCGTGCGTCCCCACCAGCGCCCCACGTTCATGATCTGGACGACAACGCCTTGGACCCTCGCTGCCAACCTCGCCATCGCCGTCAATCCGAAGTATGAATACGCCCTCGTCTTCGTTGATGGCAACATCAGCGTGATGGCCAAAGACGCCATCGAGCGCGTGACACAGAAAGGCCGCAGCGAAGAAGTCAGCGTCCTCGCAACCACGACCGGCGACAAGCTCGTCGGTCTGCGCTATCGCCATCCCTTCGTCAAAGAAGCGCCCACCTTCCCCAAAGAAGCCGGCGGCAACCCCGCGAATTGCTACAAGATCGTCGCCGCTGACTACGTCACGCTCGAAGACGGCACGGGCCTCGTCCACACCGCGCCGGGCCACGGCGCGGAAGACTACCAGACGGGCCTGCGCGAGCAGATCCCCGTCTACTGCCCCGTGACTGCGAACGGCACGTACGACAACACCGTCCCCGAGTGGCTCCGCGGCCAACTCATCTGGGACGCCAACAAGGTCGTCATCGATCATCTCCGCGCCAGTGGCCACATGTTCCACGACCACATGTTCAGCCACAGCTACCCGCACGACTGGCGCAGCAAAACGCCGGTGATGTTCCGTGCGACGGAACAGTGGTTCGTGGGCGTGAACAACGCCAACGTACCCGTCAGCGGCCAGAAGATGTCCCTGCGCGAGATGGCGCTCGAAGCTGTGAGCACCGACGACACCACACGCACCAGCGGCGTGCCGGGCATCAAGTTCGTCCCCGACTGGGGCCGCAACCGCATGCGCGGCATGCTCGAAAGCCGTCCCGACTGGTGCATCTCGCGCCAGCGCGCCTGGGGCCTGCCCATCCCCGCCTTCTTCACGCCCGAAGGTCACTGCCTCATGACCGCCGCCAGCGTGCGCGCCGTCGCCAAACTCTTTCGCGAACAAGGCAGCGACGCCTGGTTCACGAAGGACGCCACCGAACTCCTCAAGCACTACGACTGGAAGTCCGACAACGAACTTTCCAGCGACGTCCGTGCGCACTTCACGAATGCCGCGTTCGCCTCCCTGCGCAAAGGCAACGACATCCTCGACGTCTGGTTCGAATCCGGCTCCTCCTGGAACGCCGTGATGCGCGAGCGCAACCTCGGCTACCCCATCGACCTCTACCTCGAAGGCTCCGACCAGCACCGTGGCTGGTTCCAACTTTCACTTCTGCCCGCTCTGGGCGTCACCGGCCGCCCGCCCTTCAAGACGCTCCTCACGCACGGCTTCATGGTCGACCGTGATGGCAAGAAGCTCAGCAAGAGCCGCCCCGACGCCCACCGCTACGAAGTCGACAGCCTCTGCACCGAATTCGGCATGGACGTCATGCGCTGGTGGGTCGCCAGCCTTGCCTACGAAAACGACGTGAAGGTCGATGTCGAACTCTTCGCCCTCGCAGGCGAGAGCTACCGCAAGGTGCGCAACACGCTGCGCTTCATGCTGAGCAACCTCTACGACTTCGACTGCTCCAAGCCCGGCGCAACGGGTCACTGCGTCGATCTCAAGTCTCTGCCCGCCACCAGCATCGACCGCTGGATCCTCGCCGAGTTCGACCAACTCGCCGAGAAGGTCGTCGCCGCGTACAACAACTACGACTTCCAAACCGCCCAGAAGGAACTCTTCAACTTCTGCAACGACCGCCTCAGCGCCACCTACCTCGCCGCGGTGAAGGACCGCCTCTACTGCGACAAGCCCGGCAGCGACCGCCGCCGCGCCACCCAGACCACCCTCTGGGACCTGACCGACGGCCTGTGCAAGCTGCTCGCGCCCATCCTTCCCCACACCGCCGACGAAGCCTACCGCGCCCTGCTCAAGGTTGACGCCAAGGACACGACGACCTGCATCCACTTGGAAGCCGCTCCCATGGCTTCCGGCAAGCCCGGCTTCGGCATCTCCGCCGACCCGCGCTGGGCCAAGGTCATCGCCCTGCTCGAACCCGCCCAGCGGGCCCTGGAGCAAGCCAAGTCCCAAGGCATCGACAACCCCCTCGACGCCGGCCTCGCCCTCCCCGCCAGCGACGATCTCAAGGGCTTCGACCCCGTCGACATCGCCGACCTGCTGGGCGTTTCGCTCGTCAAGTTCGATGCTGGCGTGCAGGCTCCCGCCATCATCGACCTGCGCTCCCAGCCCCGCTGCGAACGCAGTTGGAAGCGTGACGGCACCGTCAAGCAGCGCAGCGATGGCGGCCTGCTGAGTGACCGCGACGCCCTCGCCGTCGGCGTTGCCTGATCCCCTCACTCACCTTCACCTCAACCGATCCGCCCTTCGCGGATCGGTTGTCATTTTCCCTCCTGCCCAGTGCCCAGTGCCTAGTGCCTGCTCCATACGCTGCGCAGCCCATGTTCCAAGCCCTCCTCGTCCGCAAGTACCTCTTCTCCAAGGTCATGCCGCTGCTCGCCTGCACAGGCGTGTTGTTGTGTGTCGCCATGGTCATCGTCATCTGGAGTGTGATGGGCGGCTTCCTCGATCTGCTCATCCGCAGTGGCCGCACAACCACGGGCGATGTTGCCATCTCGTGGCCCAACGTTGGCTTCGCGCATTACGACGATCTCATCCAGCGTCTTGAGCAAGACCCGCTTGTTGAAGCCGCCGCACCCATCATCGAAACCTACGGCCTCATTCAGCTCCCCACGGGCCGCCAGGAAATGGTCCTTGTGCGAGGCGTTGACGGCCCCAGCTTCGCGCAGGTCACCGCGTACGACGACATTCTCTGGTGGCGTCCGCTGACGGAACCCCTTCGCAAAGATACCAAGCGAGAGGACATCCGCCTTGAGCCCGGCTATCGCGACAATCTCGCGACCGTGCTGCAGCAGGGGCGCACGCTCTCCCGCATGGACGATCAGGGCCAGATGCAACCCGCGATGGTGCTGGGCATCGAGGTCAGTCGCATCAACGTTCGCGAGCCACAAGGCTTCTATTCACCGCGCGTCTACAACGTGCGGAGGCCCGACGGAACGATTGCATCGAGAGATGAGTTTTTGCCCTATACGGGCGAAGTTGTGCTGAGCCTGCTGGCGCTTGATAAGGATGGGGCTGTCGTGGAGCAGGCCACGCGCAAGGTGCCCGTCGCCAACGAGTTCAACAGCGGCCTGTTCGAGGCCGACAGCAAGATCGTGCTTCTTCGCCTCGATCTTGCTCAGCAGATGCTCCGAATGCACGCCCAGCAGCGCCGCGTCAAGGCGGATGGTTCCCCGGCTGATGCTCCGGCCGCCGGTGGGGGAGATGATGAGGAGGGCTTCGTCGGGAGCGGCCAGACCAGGCTCATCGATGAACCGTCTCGTGTGACCAGCGTTCTCGTGCGGGGCAAAGGGGACTTGGGTGAACTCGGTGCCGCCGAACCTCTCAAGCTTCGCGTTTTCGACATCTACAGCGAGTTTGCCAAGACCCACCAAGGTCAGGTCCCCGATGAATTCACAATCAGCATCAACACGTGGGAAGATCAGAACCGCACGATGATCAACGCCGTGCGCAAGGAAACGGGGCTTCTCCTGTTTCTCTTCTCGTTCCTCTGCATCGTCGCCATCTTCCTCATCTTCGCCATCTTCTGGTCCATGATCGCCGAGAAGACCAAAGACATCGGCATCATGCGAGCCCTCGGCGCGAGTAAACCAGGCGTCGCGGGCGTCTGGATCGGCTACGGGCTTGCCATCGGGATCGTCGGCAGCGGATTGGGCGCGACGCTCGCCATCCTCATCGTCAAGAACATCAACGCCATCCACGAGTTCCTTGGTCGCGCGTTCGGGCTCGAAATCTGGAACCCTGAAGTCTACTACTTCACCGAGATCCCCACGCGCCTCGACAACACCAAACTCATCGCCGTCATCATCGCCGGCATCCTCTGCAGCGTCATCGGCGCCGCCATTCCCGCCATTCGCGCCGCTCGCATGGATCCTGTCAAGGCCCTGCGCTTCGAGTGATCGTTAGGAACGCTCCCCATGCTCCTCACCGCTTCCAACATCCACAAGACCTACACCCTCGGCAAAGTGCCCGTCCCCGTCCTCAAGGGCGTGTCGATATCCGTTGCGGAAGGTGAATGTGTTGCCGTGCTGGGAAGTAGCGGGAGCGGCAAGAGCACGCTCCTGCACATTCTGGGCGGTCTTGATCGCGCTGATGCCAGCCCCACACCGCAGATCAGTTTCGACGGCCGTGACGTCACAAGCTTTTCCGGCGCCGAGATCAATCACTACCGCAGCCACGACGTCGGCTTCGTCTTCCAGTTCTACCACCTCTTGCCCGAACTCACCGTCCTCGAGAACGTCCTCATCGGTGCCATGATCCGCGACGGCGCCGCATATGCCAGTAATGTCGCCGACCGCACCGCGTGGGCCAAACAACTCCTCGACCAAGTTGGTCTCTCGCACCGTCTGAAGCACAAACCCACCGAACTCTCCGGCGGTGAGCGCCAACGCACCGCAATCGCGCGAGCTCTCATCAACAAGCCGCGACTGCTCCTCGCTGATGAACCCACCGGCAACCTCGATCGCAACACGGGCGCCACCATCCTCGACATGCTCGACAAACTCCGCGCCGATCACCGCTACACCATGGTCATCGTGACGCACGACACAGCGACCGCCAGTCGCGCTAACCGCGTCGTTCGGCTTGCTGATGGTTTGGTCGTGCAAGCGTTGGCCGAAGCCACCGTCTGACACGCCCGCTAACGAACACGCACAGGCTGCGTGCCCACCCGATCGCGTCAATTCTGTCTCTTCTGATTCGCCTTGTCTGCAATGCACTTGGCGCAGCCTCCGTGCACAAGTATCCTGTTTGCACGAGGAGAGACGAGATGATGCGAACCACCATCGCCGCACTGGCGTTCTGCGCCTTTTCCGCTTCCACGCTCGCCAGCGTTGTCTACAGCGACGGCACGTTCAACAACACCGACTGGGGATTCGAAACCGTCATCGTCGGCACGGGTGGCAGCGCAAACGCCACCCAGTCCGCGGCCACCGGCAACCCCGGTTCAGCCCGCCGCGTGACCATCACCACTGGCAACGCCGTGGGCGATGGCACGTACGCCATCCACCGCTTCGGCACCACCAACGCAACGCGATACGTTGCGAGCGTGCAAGGCGCTATCCAGAGCATCAACATCAGCCTTGATGCTCGCTTCGTGACCGGCACCTTCTTCGGCGCGGGCCAGGGCGTCTACGCCCAGGCCAAGCAAGGCACCAACATCTACATCGCCGGCCTTGGCGTTACTGCGAGCAGCGGCAACTGGGTCACACTCAGCGCCTCAGGCCTGCTCGCCTCCAACTTCATCCAGATATCGGGCACGACCACGCCGCTCGACTTCTCCGCTGCCGGCGCACCCATCCGCTTTGGCTTCGCATCCGCCAACGGCAATGGTGGCTCACCCTACAGCACAACCGTCGACTACGACAACTTCATGCTCGAGGTTGTCAGCGTGCCCGCACCCGGCGCGGTTGCCCTCACGATGCTCGGTGCAACAACTGTGCTTCGTCGCCGTCGCACGTATCATCGCGCATGAGCGTCAACGCTGCTGCCATCGCCAATGCCGCCCGCAATCGTTCCGGCCCCCGCGGCAAACGGCCGCTGTGGATCACGATCCTGCTCGTCGTCGGTGCGGGTGTTGTGTGGTTGCTTCAGCAGCAAGGCGTGTTGCCGCAAAGTTCGGCAAACGCGCCCCAGTCCCAGCAGTCAAACAACAAGCCCGTGTTCAGTGAGCCTTCGGCGCCAGCTTCGCCCGCTGCACGTAGCGACAAGTCATCTCGCCAATCTTCAGGCAAGTCGACGGCTGCGGTTGTCGGTGATGGCGGCATCGCCGAACTCTTCAAGAAGCAGCAAAGCGACACCTGGGTCGAGGCCGAAGGCGTCATTAAGAAGATTCTGCCCGACGACGACAACGACAGCGACGGCAGCAGCAAGCACCAGCGTTGGATCGTCCGTGTCCCCAGCGGCATCGAAATTCTCATCGCGCACGCATTCGACGTCAGCGCCCGCGTCCCCGTCGAGGAGGGCGACACCATCGAGTTCCGCGGCGAATATGAGTACACCGAAAAGGGCGGAACTGTGCACTTCACGCACGCGCCCAAGTTCAAGCGTCGCGACCCGGGCGGCTGGATCGTTCACAACGGCACAAAGTACGAGTGAACCGTCTCACGCCGCCAGCCGACGCTCCGCGTCACGCGCCGCTGTCCGCCTGACCGCCTCAAGCAGCTTTGCTCGTTCGATCGGCTTGGTCAGCCATGAGTCGCAGCCAGCCTTCATGCAGGCTTCCAGCGCTTCCGCGACCGCCGTCGCAGTGAACGCCACGATCGTGCCGCGATAGCCTTCCTTCCGCAGCATGGTTGCCACGCTGGCGCCGTCCATGTCAGGCAGGTTCATGTCGAGCAGCATCACGGCGAAGGGGTCTCCGGCCCTTTGCGCCGTCAGCGCCCGCTCAAGCCCCTCGCTTCCGGTTGGACATGTCTCTACGCGATACCCCGCCTTCAGCAGGTGGTGTTTCACCAGCCGCAGCGTGTCTTCCGCGTCATCGACCACAAGCACGCGTACTTCGCGCGTGTTGATCGTGCTCTTGACGCCCATGTCTTCGATCGTGACCTCACTGAACGTTCCTGCCGCAGCGCTTGCCGTCGCAGGGAAGTCAATGATCAGCGTCGAACTGTCATCTCGCAGTTTCGCGATGATGCTGCCCCCATGGGCTCGCAGATGCTGCTTCGCCAGTGCCAGCCCAAGGCATCCGCTTCCCGCCGGACGCTCTGCAAGGAACCGCATCGCGTCATCGTGCTCCAGCAGCAGATCAACGATCGCGTGGGGAGCAGTCTGGCCTTTGTGCTCAACAGTCATCGACACCAGTTGCCGCCCGGGCACATGCGTCATCGTCACCAGCACCTTGCCATCACTCGCGTGTTCTGCCGCGTGTCGCAGCGCGTGTCCAACGCCGCACATCATCGCATACACGTGCTCGCCACTCGCGTTGGGAATGTCATTGACGCACACCACGCGCACGTCCACCTTGCGAGCGCTTTCTTGCACGATCTGTGACACCACCTGTTGCAGACAGCCGCGCAGGTTACCCGTTCTGCTTATCCACGACCCCGCCGAAAGCGCCGTGATCTCATGAATCTGATCGATCGTGCCCAGCAGCCGCCACGCGTTGCGCGTCATCGCTTCCAGACTCTGCTCGCGGGCCAATGCGTTCGAGTCAACATCGCGCAGCACGTCCGCGAACCCCAGAATCGCCTGCAGTGGCGTTCGCAGGTCATGGCTTGTCGCATCCATCAGTTTCGTTCGTGATGCCAGCGCCTTGCCCATCTCTTCGTTCTTGCTTTGCAATCTCGCAGCATCTTGCTTCATGAGCTGCATCGTTGCGTGAGCCTTCGAGTACACGCCAAATGCGAGCGCCCCCGCGCCTGCGAGCATGAGGCCCGTACCGATCAGGCCGCTATGCGCGCCTGCGATCTCCAGTGCCGCGACGGCGCCGCCAGCGCAAAGCGCAACGCAACCTGCTGTTGCCAGCGTCATCGCCATTGCCGTGCCCGCGTTCGTCATGTTCCCACGTTTCGTCTGATCGGCCATCGCGCGACTCCCCGCGCGTCCCATCACCTGACGGACGCGCTCGCCCTTTCATCGGTTCTCTGTCGGGGCTGCCCTAGTTCCTTCCCTGTTTAGTCGGTTGCAGCGTCCCCATACCCACCCGTTCACGCGATCCCGTGATGTCTGTGCTGTTTGTACTGCCACCACAACGTCCTCATTCAGCTGTCATCGCTCAAGTTCCTTGCATTGCTCGCGGCCTGTGGCATGTTCGTGGTGCGAGCCGCTTACCTCGGCCCGCAACACACACGCGAAGAACGGAAGGAAGAGAAGACATGATTCGCAGCACTGTCGCCACATTGGGCCTGCTCGCACTCACCGCCTCCACGCAGGCTGGTATCTCCGTCCCTCAAGGCGGCCGCCTCGTCGCAGGTCACGACGCGAACGTGCTCTCCACCTATACGGCACGTGAACAGGAAGCTCGCTTCGCCGTCAACCTCGCCCGTTTCATCACGCAGCGCGAAACCGGAGGTAATCTCCTCCTCATCGAGCCTAGCGCCACCAGCAGCATCCACGACTTCAGCCCCATGGTCGAGCAGTCACTCACTGACGCGGGTTTCACCATCACCGTCACCCAGAGTACCGACTACACCGCTGAATCGCTTGCCGCGTACGACGGCGTCTTCCTCGGAACGGTCTTTGATCAGCCCTATCGCACGATCGAGAAGGGTGCGCTGGACGCCTACCTCGCGACCGGCGGCGGTGTCTACCTCTTCAGTGGCATGGGCCCCGATCTCGAAGGTGAAGCCGCAGCCCTCAATCACTTCCTCTCGCCCTATGGCCTCTCATTCGACACCACCGTCGGCCCAGGCAATGGCGGCTACAACGGCATCTACAACACGATCATCGACAGCGATCACGAACTGTTCTCCGGCATCACCGCCCTTCGCAGCGCGAACGGCATGAACCTTCGCTGGAACGAAGGTCGCATGGACGCCATGATCGTGCAATACGGCCCGCAAGGTGAAGGCCTCTACGGCGTCGTCACCAACATCGTCCCCGCTCCGGGCGTCATCGCTCTCAGCGGCATCGGCGGTCTGCTCGTCATGCGTCGCAAGCGTGCGTAAGCAAGGCTTCGCGACTCCCTCCCCAAGCTCCTTTCCCGCGTGCCGCACGCCATGATCCACCAGTCATGGCGTGCGGTTGTTTTTGCCCCGGACAACTTCATGCGTCACCGTCGCGGTCGCACGATTCGCCGTCACACGCACCACCACATCATTCAAGTACCGTTCAAAGACCAGCACGTCCGCATCCCCACTCGCCACGTGCCGTACGCCCCCATATCGCAGCACGGGTCCAATCACCGCATCGCGCCGCAAGTTCATCCACGTGCGATAGTGCTCCAGCATACCCGCATCCACATCATGCCACGCCATCGGCATGCGACAACACGGGTCATCCGCTCCCCACATCCCAATCTCCGCCCCGTAGTAGATCATCGGCGACCCTACATACGTCGCCTGCACCGCCGCCAACACGCGCTGGAGCGCGTACTCGCGAGCTCCGGGCTTCTCAAACACATACGGATGTTCGCCCTTCAAGTGATGCCGCTCCAGCACGCGATTCTCACGATCAAACTCGCGCCCCGGGTTCGCCAGCATGTTCACCACGCGCTCCGTGTCATGACTGTCCACCAGCGTCTGATACACCATCTGCGTCTGCGCCGCCGACACAAACGCCTTCTCCCACGCCGCCACCAACTGCTCGCTCCCAAACGTCTCTCGCGTCTTCGTCGTCGTATCCGTCAGCCAATCCAGCAGCGGATACGCAAACGGATAGAACATCTGCGTGTCATACGTCTCGCCGCGCAGTTCATCACTTGCATTGTGCCAAATCTCCGCGACAATCAGCGCATCAGGGTTCAATCCCTTCACCACCCGCCGCCAATCACGCCAAAACGCATCACCCACTTCGCCCGCTACATCCAGTCGCCACCCATCCACACCATCACGCGGATCCCCATCTCCATTCGGATCCATCCACCTTCGCGTGATATCGAGAATGTGCTTCTTCACTCCCGCGTTCAAATCCCCCTTCGCGACCGTCTCGTCACGATCCGCTCCGCTCCCGCCCTTCACCTGCCGAAACTCCGGCAGCCACCCATCCTTGCGATCCCAAGCCTGCCACCCCGTCAACTTGCCTTCGTCATCAAACTCACACACAAACCAATCCGCATACGCACTCCGCCGCCCGTGCTTCACGACATCCTGAAACGCCCAGTGCTTCCGCCCCACATGATTGAACACCCCGTCAATCACCACGCGCATCCCGCGTTGCTTGCACGCCGGCAGAAACACCTCCACAAAGTACTTGTCCGCACTCGTCCACGTCCACGTGCTGACCTCATGCGGATCGCCAGTCTCAGTCGCCCGCACCCCATCACCCGCCAGCGTCGGATCAATATGCCGGTAGTCGCTCGCGTCGTACTTGTGCAGACTCTCCGCATCAAAAATCGGATTGAGATAAATCGCAGTCACCCCCAGCGCCTGCAAGTGATCCAGGTGCTCAACAACGCCCTCAAGATCACCCCCATATCGCCGCTTGAATACCTCTCGTCCAAACGCTGCGATGTTCGCCTCTTCGCGCATATCACCCGGATACCACGCGCTCGTCCACTCCTTCGCAATCACATCGCCGCCGCGCGGATCATTCGCCTTGTTCCCATTGGCAAACCGCTCCGGAAAAATCTGATACCACGTCGCACCCTTTGCCCAGTCGGGGGTCTCCATCGCCGCCCGCGTCTCCAAGTGCTGCCACTCGCCGGTCATCCCGCCGCCCACCACCCGTATCACCGCGTCCCGTGCCATGACCCGCGCCCGCGCCGCTCCATCAACATCACTCATCGCGCACCGCACAATGACCCCATCCGCGCCGCGCACTTCCACCACATGCCCGGCATCCACCTCCACATCCGCCAGCCCCAGTCCGCTCGAAATCGGCGTCACGTTCACTCGCATTGCATCTCCCGCTATCGCTCCACTCACGAGCGAACCCGCACAAAGAGCCGCAGAAACCCACTGCATCAGTCGCGCTGTCATGCAAGCAGCATACGCCCCCGCGTACAGTCAGCGCCATGGCGTTGAGCACGCTCTTCCTCGACCTCAACTCCTACTTCGCCTCCGTTGAGCAGCACGTCCAGCCCGCTCTTCGCGGCAAACCCATCGCCGTCGCACCCATCACCTCCGACTCCGGCTGCTGCATCGCCGCCAGCTACGAAGCCAAATCATTCGGCGTCAAAACCGGCACCCGCGTGGGCGAAGGCAAGCGCCTCTGCCCCAACCTCGTGATCGTCGACGCCCGCCCACGCCTCTACGTGCGGATGCACCACCGCATCCTCGCCGCCATCGACAAACACATCCCCGTTGATCGCGTCCACTCCATCGACGAAGTCAGTTGCAAACTCGACCGCACCCAGCGCACGCGTGCCGCGGCGGAGAAACTCGCTGCGGCCATCAAGTCCCAAATTGCCAAAGACTGCGGCAAGACCATGCGTTGCTCCATCGGCATCGCCCCCAATCGCCCCCTCGCCAAACTCGGCACCGACATGTTCAAGCCCGATGGCCTCGCCATCTTCGATGATGGCGATATCCCTTCCGCCTTCGAACACCTCTCCCCGCAAGAACTCGCTGGTATCGGCCCGCAAATGATGAAGCGACTGAAGCGCCAAGGCATCACCACCATCAAGGAACTCATGCAGCGCGACGCCAAACAGATGCGCGAACTCTGGGGCGGCATCATCGGCGAGCGCTGGTGGTACTGGCTGCGAGGCCAGGACGTCCACGAAGACAAGTCACGCCGCCGTTCGCTCGGACACCAGCACGTCCTCGCCCCCGATGTCCGCTCGCGCGAAGGCGCCCGCGCCGTCGCCTTCCGTCTGCTGCTCAAAGCCGCCGCGCGCCTCCGCCACGAAAACTACGCCGCCCGCACCCTCACCCTCGCGTTACGTTTCACGCACGAAGGCATAGGCCAAGCCGGTTGGAACAGCACCAGTTGGCACAGCGTCGCCGCGCTCGGAGAAGGCGTGACCGACACGCCCACCATCCTCGACGCTCTCACGAGCCTCTGGGAACAAGTGCCCCACGACACGCCGCTGCTCGTCAGCGTCACGCTGGGCGATCTCATCACCCCGGAAAGCGCCACCATGCCGCTCTTCCCCGAAGAAGCCAAACGCGGCAATCTCTCCAAAGCCATGGACGCCGTCAACCAGAAGTTCGGCGCCAACACCGTCTTCACCGCCAACATGCAAGACGCTCGCGGCCACGGTGCAGGCGGCATCGCCTTCAACTTCGTCCCCGACCTCACATTTGCCGACAGCGTCAAGGCCCGCCAACGAACAACGGGTGAGAAACCGCTGACCGACGCGCAGCTCGACGCCCTCATCGAGCATGGCATCGCCGCTGATCGAGCGTGATAACCCATGTCGCGACACCACCAGCAGGTGGTCGTCCATTGCAGCATGGTCGTCAAGTGACGCACAAATCCCCCAGTGTCCCGCCACAAACACACGTTTGCATGAGGTCGCGTCACACCAACGCGCGTGTCCGGCCGATGGACCAAGCATGACGCGCACGCGCGCTGCATTCTCCCTCATTGAACTGGTGATCGTCATCGTGATCATCGGTATCGTCGCCGCGATCGCCGTCCCGCGCATGGGCACCGCTGCCGTCAGCAGCAAGGTGGCGACCGCTTCGGCCAATCTGCAGGCCATTCGGAAGGCAGTCGACATGTTCACGGCAGAGCATCAAGGTCGCACCCCAAACCAGAATGATCTGGGCGAGGCCAGCAACGATGCTGAGCCGATCATTGATCGCTTGCTCAAAGGCCCGGGTACAGACGGCGTGATTGGCGGTCCCTACCTGAACGGGATTCCCTTCAATCCCCTTGCAAACGCCAATACGCTCAACGCGGACAAGACATTCACAGCGGCTTCGGGTTCCTACGCATGGGTCTACGACACCACCACCGACATCGTCTGGAACGATGTCCCGGTCCCTCAGGAGCTATGGCCTCTCTCCGGCGCGCGTGTGCTTCTGTCGCCCTCGGAGCTTGCGATCTACAACGCCGAGTGACACGATCGTCGTCGCTACCGGCGTGCCATGAGCCTCGCAGCATCCAGCAAGACTTTCTCGCACGCCGCAGCCGCCGCGCTCAGGCCCGGTTCGCGCCGCTTCACAATCGCCAGTTGCCGCGTGAGTGATCCCTCTTTGCACGCGATGCCCGCCCCGAATCCACTCTCGGCCGCCAGCGCGAACTTGCTCACGAATCCCGCACCGATCCCTTCTCGCACCATCTGCATGATGCCTTCGATGCTGCGCACCTCCATCACATAATCCAGCTCAACGCCTGCATCACGTGCCGCACGATCAATCACATCACGCACCGCACTGCCCGCCTCAAAGCCCACGATCGGCATGCCCGCGATCTCACGCCACACGAACGACGTGCGCTTCCCGATCGCATCCCCGCTGGGCGCAATCAGCCGCATCTCATCTTCCATCAGTGGCACGCGAACCAACTTGTCTGCGTCTGCCAGCGTGATGGGCAATGTCACCAGCCCCAGATCCAGCTCCCCGCTCGCCACGCTCGCCGCCACCTGATTGCTCCCCGCTTCGCGCACAAAGAACCGCAGCCCCGGATGCTCCTTTCGCATGACCGACACGACTTTGGGCAGCAGGTAGCTCACCGCCGTCGCGCCCCCGCCAATGCGAATCGTGCCTCGCTCCAGCCCCAGCAGTTCTCGTACCGCCGCTTCGCCTTGATCCGCCGCTCGCACCGCCGACTCTGCATGCGACAGAAACACACGCCCCGCCTCTGTCAGTTCCACACCGCGCCCTGTCCGCGTGAGCAGTGGCGTGCCCACGTGCGCTTCAAGTTTCTTGAGCATCGCGCTCAGCGCAGGCTGGGTCACACCAAGTCGCGTGCTCGCTCGGGTCAGGTGTCCTTCCTTGGCAATCACCACAAAATACCGAAGAGGCGTCAACTCCATGCAAGAGCATAGAGACCGAGCCGCTCAGACTTCCGCGTACCGGTTTAATGCGAGAGCATGCGTGCCCACCACCCCTTGGGCTTCTCAGGCATCACAGGATCAATCAGCTTGATGCCAGCCTCACGCGCCAACTTTGCCGCCGTCGTGCGAAGTTCGGCGGCAAAGCGCCCCTGCGGCTGCTTGAGCAGCGCAGCCGTGCGGCACTTGACTGCATCAGTGACGATCTCATCTTTGTGCAGCCAGCCCAAAAGCTCGGGTGAGAACTTCAGGAACGTCGCGCACGTCGTCGAGATGCGCTGGAACGTGCGTCGAGCTTCATCTTCACTCGTCGCCTGATTCACGATGATGCCCACACGCCCCGCAAACGCCTCACCGTTGCGCATCGGCTGCCGCAGCAGCTTCAGCGTCGCATAGGCATCCGCGATGCTCGTGGGCTCAGGCGTCACCACAACCGTGGCGAGGTCACTGAATCGCACAAAGCCCAGCACGCCTTCCGACAACCCCGCGCCCGTGTCGAACATCACCAGATCGGCGCTGTCTTCAAGATCCATCACCGCATCCAGCAGTGCCGCGCGTTCACTCGCCGGCAAGTTGGCCATGCGTGCCACACCCACACTGCCCGGCACCAGTTTGAAGCCACCCGGCGCATCCACCGCGATCTGATCCAGTCCTTTGCGCGGCGCACCCGGCTCGATCACCGTCTCCAGCCGGCGCGTCGGGCTCATGCCGCACAGCACGTCAGCGTTCGCGAGCCCCAGGTCCGCATCCACCAGTGTCACACGGATATGCCGCTGCGCCAGCGCCGCTGCCATGTTCACCGCAATGCTGGTCTTTCCCACCCCGCCCTTCCCGCTGGTGATCGCCACCACGGGAACCTTGCGGATGCGAACCGGCTTGTTGTCCGCCGGGAAGAACGTCGATGATCGCTGCACCGCAATCGGCGCGACGTATTCCTGCTTGAGGCTCGTCACCATCTGGCGCAGCCGACTGGCTTGGTCAGTGGTGGGGGGCGCATAGAAAAGATCGTGGCGCACGTCAGACACGCGGGAAGTATTGGCTACCCCCCTTTCTGTCGTCGGAGAGCCCACATTATGGGGTGCGAACTGGGCTGCTCGCGACGGATTCCCGTCGCTGGGCAGGGCCGCAGCGTTAGAAGGCGATGTGACTGCGCTCATGGACGCAATTTCCCGTCAAGCACGAGACGTGCTAAGCGAGGCGGATGCGCGAGCTCGATGTGCTCGGGCACTTCCTGCCCCGTGGTGAGAAAACTGAGTTTGAGGCCCACGTTCGCACAAACCGTGGGAACAACACCGAAGCGTACCGCTTCGTCAAGCTTCGTGAGAATCAGGTTGTCCGGCTTCAGCACGCTGAAGCGACGCGCTGCGCTTGTCAGCACGTCTTCGGCCATCACCGCCGACAGCACCAGATGCGTTTCATCGGCGCTGGCGGCGTCGATGAACCCGGCAAGTTCGTCGATGCGAGCGGCGTCGTGCTGACTGCGCCCCGCCGTGTCGAGCAACACCACATCGCAGTCCGTCAGGCTTTGGCATGCTTCCCCCACATCGCGAGGTGTGAGACACACCTTGAGCGGCAGGTCGATGATGTTCGCGTACGTCCGCAGCTGCTCCACCGCCGCAATGCGATACGTATCGCACGTGATCAGTCCCACTCGCACATGATGGCGCAGCTTGTACGCCGCCGCGAGTTTCGCAATCGTCGTCGTCTTCCCCACACCCGTCGGCCCAACCAGCGCGATCGTCAGCGGCCGTGTCATCCCGGTCGCCGCGTGCACGCGCTTGCCCGCCTTGGGCAGCCCGCCGCCGCACACCATCACTCCGGCCAGTTGCCGCTCCACGCTCGCACGCACAACGTTCGCGTCCGTCAGCTCCCCGCTCTCCAGTTCATCCCGCACCGCCCCGATGATCTTCTCGACCAGATCGCTGCGCACGCCCACATCCTGCAGCAGCAGGTACATCTCCGCCAGTGGGGGAGTCATCCCCGCCGTGGCCAGCCCCGCCAACCCACCCGCGCCGCCGGCAATGCCGCCGCGCCGCGTCTCGCTCAGCAACTGGCTCATCAGCGTGCGAATCGACCCCAACTCGCTCTTGAGCGTTTCCACCGCCGCACTGTCGGCCGGTGCGATCTCGACACTCGTTGACAGGCCCTTCGCGCTCACGGGCTTGGCCGGCGCGTCTGTCTTCGACGTCGCCGGTCCGACCACCGCAGGCTTACTGCCCGCCGCCGCTGCCATCACGCTGACGCCTTGCAGCGTCGCGTTCCCGGCCGCGAGGGCGGGCTTTGGTTCAATCACGGTTGTGACGCTGGTGCTGGCCGACTGCTTGGCGTGGCTCTCGCCATCCGCACGCGATTCCTGCGTCGCCACCGCCGCCCCGCCGCGCCCAGCCCCAATCGTCGTAAACGTCGCCGCCGCAAACGACGTGCGGTCCTCGCGCTCGCTCTTGGCGTCTCCCCGCTCCTCATACGTAAACGCCGACCGCTCCTTGATCGCCTTCGCGCTCGACGCAGGCAGCGTCGCACTCGCCGGAGCTTCGCGCACCTTCGGGCCCATCACCGTCGCGGCGTCGCTCGCCGTGATCTCAAATTCATCGTGCCCGCCCACACCCATCACCGTGCCCACACGCGTCGCACGGGTATGCAGAATCACAGCGTCCTTGCCCAGGTCTTGCTTGACCTGTGCCAGGGCTTCCGCCATGCTGCGACCTCGGTACGTCTTGAGGTTCATCTCGCCATCCTGGCCTACTGCGAACGCGCCAACCGACCGGCGACACGCCCGCTCCGAACCATCGCCCAGCCTCCTGCCGAGCTCATGTCTCATAAGCATACCACAACGCCGCCAGCCCGCAAGTCCCCGCCTGCACGGATTTGCGCGAAGTTTCCAAATGTGGAAAACGTGACTGATTCCGGGGGGCGGCTCTTCGCCAGCCGCCCCTCTATCCTCTCAAAACCCCGCACGGACGCGCCATGAAGTTCTTCGACACACTCTTCGACATGCTGGGCCTCAAAGACCCCGCCCCGGCCAATCCCCCGCCGCGGCAGGCACAGCCCGCACGCGCGCGGCCGCTGCCCACAAAGCCGCAGCGACCGCAACCTGCCGCCGCCTCCTCACCTGCTCACCTGCTCACCTCCCCACCTGCTCAACTCCCTTCCCGCTCCCCACTCCCTTCTCGCTCCACCAAGAAAGCCGCGCTCTACGAAAACATGACGCGCGAGATGCTCCAGCGCTACGACATCCGCGTGCGCAAATGGCGCAGCAGCATGTCGGGTGTTGCGTGGTACGTCACCTATCGCGACGGCAGCGTGCAGCGCTTGCTCGAAAGCCCCAAGCCCAAGAGCCCCATGTCCGCCGCGATCTTCTTGCACGAGGTGGGCCACCACGCCATCGGGTTCAACGTCTACAAGCCGCGCTGTCTCGAGGAGTACCACGCGTGGCAGTACTCGCTCGCCCAGATGCGTCAGTGGAACATCCCCATCACCCCGCGCGTCATGCAGCGCTATCAACGCAGCATGAAGTACGCAGTGGGCAAAGCCAAGCGCCGCGGCATCCGCGAACTGCCCAGCGAACTGCTTCCGTTTGCCCAATGAGGGATCATCTCGCGCGCAGCAACGTGCCCGATGCAATTGCACTTTCGCCGCGGTGCGCTCGTAAGCCAGCGTCTCGTCTCTGCGGGCCAACTGGCTGCAAGCCAGTCAAGAGCGATGTGCGTCATCCCAATTGAACCGCAGCGATCGCGCCCGCCGACTTCGCACGATGGAAATCAAGGAACGCCACTGCCGCACCTCCGCACTACGCGTAGGAGACCGCATGGGTGGACCGTCGCCGAACTCGCTGCACACTTCGCACAAGGCCCCACACCCACATTCCCGCGGCCGCCACGCCCGCCACGTACACACCCCACGGATACGAGCGTTCCGTACTTCTGCCCAGCAACACCGGCTGCGCCGCGATCGCGTACAGCCCGGGTTCGTCACCGCTCAAATAGCCGAATGCCCCCTCTCGAAGCACCACGACCAGCGTCACGTTGTCCCTCTGCTTGGGAAGCCCCGTCGACGCATGAAGCCACAACGCGAGTGCATCGGGCATGTCGCTTTCTGCGATCCACGTTTCCTTGCCCTGATCGTCGCGCAGCAGCCACCGCTGCCATCCACGCGGGCCGCCCCGTTCCGCCGGTAGCCAGCCCACCTCAAACGACCGGCCTCCATCAATGCTCACACGCGCGTAAATGCCGTCCTGCCAGATGCCCCCGCCATACTGCGTTCGCTGTTGTCGAGATTCCCATGTGATCGTCGCCGTCGTCTTGCCCACGTTGTGTACGGTCCGGACGGACGTCTTCGTCAGTGTTTCAGGCCGTGCAAACGCTGAAAAGACCATCCACGCGATGATGCCACACACCAGCCACGCACTCGTGATGACGAATATCGAAAGCGGCCGCGGCGCGTACCGGGTACTCACCTGCCCGCGTACCCGCAGGTTCTTGAGTGCCAGACTCCCGCCGCATTCAGGACAAGCCTTCGAGCCATGCAGGCTCGCGCTGCGGTAGTCGCTCCCCGTCAGCGACTCCACGTCATACCCGCATCGGCATGAGGTTGGCCCGCTCCACCGCGTGTGGCGTGCCGCGAGGCAGTACACCAGCAGCCCCAGGCATACGCAGATCACCAGCAGCAATATGGCAAACACGCCAAGCCCCATCGCCACCCTCTCGACCGGGCATGGTGCAGTGCACCGCGCCAGTCAGTTCGCCCGCCATACCGCCACTGAAACGTCCCGGGCGCGATTCGAACGCGCGACCTGCCGCTTAGAAGGCGGCTGCTCTATCCAACTGAGCTACCGGGACCTCGCCGACACCTCGGCTCCACAAATCTTACGCCGATGCACATCTTGCGCGAGCCGCCCTCGCTGCCCGCTTGCACATGCTGGTATCCTGTCGGCAGGAACACCATGGCCGACCGCAACCTCCAATCCGACCCCGCAAGCCGCGATCACAAGAGCCCGATCAGCGCCGCCAGCGTCGCCACCATGCTGACGGGCGATGGTGCCACTTCGTCTGGCGGCGGGCCGCTGCTCTTTGAGATCTCCACTGAAGTCTGCAACCAGGTGGGTGGCATCTACCAAGTCATCCGCAGCAAAGCGCCGCTCATGGTGCAGCGATGGGGCGATGGTTACTGCCTTGTCGGCCCGTGGGAAGGTGCCAAGGCCCAGGTCGAGTTTGAAGAACTGCCCGCGAGTGGTTGGCTGGCGCATGCACTGGATGAACTGCGGAGTGCCGGCCTCCATGTGCACCATGGTCGCTGGATGGTCCCCGGACGCCCGCGCGTGCTCCTCATTGAACACTGGCAGGGTTGGGAACGTCTCAACGAAGCCAAGTTCCGGCTCTGGACCGATCACGGCATCGACACGCCAGGTGATGACGGACTCGTGAACTTCGTCGTCAGTTTCGCCGACGCTGTGCGGCGGCTCTTTGAAGTGCTGTGCCGCCATCGTGACAGCGCAGGCGCGGGCGGCAGCGGGCCGATCGTCGCGCACTTCCACGAGTGGCTGGCCGGACCGGCTATCCCGATGATGCGCAAGCAAGGCTTGCCCGTCGCGACGGTGTTCACCACGCACGCGACGATCCTGGGTCGCTATATCGCAGGCGGCATGGACGATTTTTATGATCGTCTTCCGTGGCTCGATCATGACTTTGAGGCCCGCAAGTACAACGTCACGACGCAGCATCGAATCGAACGAGCCAGCGCACACGGCGCGCACGTGTTCACGACAGTCAGCAGCGTGACGGCGGAAGAGTGCAACTACCTGCTGGGTCGGCCCGTTGATGTGGTGACGCCCAACGGCCTCACGATCAATCTCTACAACGCCGGTCACGAACAGCAGCGTCTGCACGGCGTCTACAAAGAGCAGATCCACCGTTTCACGATGGGGCACTTCTTCCCCAGCTATCAGTTCGATCTCGACAACACGGTGTACATCTTCACGAGTGGTCGCTTCGAGCCGCGGAACAAAGGCTTTGACCTGTGCCTCGAGGCGATGGCGCGATTGAATGCCGAGCTCAAGAACCAGCGCATCAACAAGAACGTTGTTTTCTTCATCATCACCAAGCGCGCCACGCACAGCATCAACCCGCTGTCGTTCGAGAAACGCGGCATTCTGAATGACCTGGACGAAGTCTGCGAGAAAATCAGCGAAGGTGTCGCCGAGCGGCTGTTCAAACGAGCCGCTGGTGGCGGACCGCTGAAACTCGACGATCTGGTGGAAGAGTACTGGATGCTGCGTTACCGCCGGGCGCAGAGCGCCTTCAAGCATCACGGCCTGCCCATGGTCGTCACGCACCTGCTGCAGGACGAAGACAAAGACCCGGTGCTCAGCTACATCCGCAACCTGCAACTGTTCAATCGCGCTGAGGATCCGGTGAAGGTTGTGTATCACCCGGACTTCATCACGCCCACCAATCGCCTCTGGAGCATGGACTACGACCAGTTCGTGCGCGGCACGCACCTGGGCCTTTTCCCCAGCATGTACGAGCCCTGGGGGTACACGCCGCTGGAGTGTGCGGCGATGGGCATTCCCAGCGTCACCAGCGACACGGCCGGTTTCGGTCGCTACGTGCAGGAGAGCTACGCCGATCCGGACCGTGGCGGCATGTGGGTGCTCAAGCGCCGCGGCCGCAACTACCACGATGCCGCAGCGGACCTGTGCAAGATGCTCGTGGATTTCTGTCGCATGGACCGCCGTGAACGCATCGCGCTGCGAAACGAAGTCGATAAGCGCAGTTGGGATTTTGACTGGACGCGGCTGGGCCGGGCCTATCACACAACGCACGAACTGGCGATCGCGCGAATTCGAGCCGAGCAGACGCTGAGCGTGCAAGGCGGCAAAGCCAGTGGTCTGGCCAGCCTTGGCGCGGTGACGGCGGATGACCTCTCGAAGATGAGTGCCGGCCAGAGTGCGACGATTGCAAAAGTAAGCGAAGACGTGAAACTGCCCAGCGGCGAAGGGGCGCGGGCGTGAGCGAAGGGGGCTTCGCGCGTGGATGAGTCATGGATCGCAGAAACGGAATCGAGGCTCGCGGTCGGGTGGTGGACGTCTGACCTTGTCTCACGTGCTTTGGCTGAAGCAAGTAATCTGCCCCCCGAACGCGTGCAAGCGATCATGTCCGCTGCGTTACGCAGTCGGGAGGCTGCAATGTCGAAGTGGCCCGCTGAAACGGATTGTGATCGGTTGGATGCCGCGTTCAGCCTGCTCAATGCACAAGGAATTGTTGCTCGGCACTGCTGGCACTTCAATGACATCGAAGGCGCGCGTGAGATGTCCTCGTTCATCGAGTCCTCTGCGGACAATGTCATCGGCTACGTGTTTTACAGCTTGGAAGCGATGTGGTCGGTAATTCATCACGGCGAACCGCTGAGACTGACTTCGTTAGCGACCGATGGATGGTGTTGGTTCAGTGCTGAGCCGCCAACGCCGACGTTTGCGTTAGTTCAGCGCCGAATTGAGACCGCGTTGACGCAGTGCGGACTGTCCGTCAAACATGAAGGCTTCGGAGTGTGCGTGGAGATGCGGTGGCATCGCCGCGCCGCCCCGCGCTCGGGGTTGGGCGGAGCATCAAACTTTGACCCAATGCAAGTGAGCTGGTAGCATCGCGTGATGTCGTCAAAGCCCCACGTCCAACTCTTCACCGACGGCGCCTGTTCCGGCAACCCCGGGCCTGGCGGCTGGGCTTACATCCTGAAGCACCCCGCCAGCGGCAGCGTCCGCGAGCAGAGCGGCGCGGAACGCGAAACGACGAACAATCGCATGGAATTGCAGGCGGTCATTGAAGGTTTGCGAGCTCTCAAGAGGCCGACGTTCGTCGATCTGACCAGCGACAGTCAGTACGTTCTCAAGGGCCTGGACGAGTGGATCGACGGCTGGAAACGCCGCGGCTGGAAGACGGCGGACAAAAAGCCCGTGAAAAATCAGGATCTCTGGGAAACGCTCGATCTGCTGCGTCGTGAGCACGAAATTCGTTTTCACTGGATCAAGGGGCACAACATGCACCCCGAGAACGAACGTTGTGACGCGATGGCGGTGGAGGCCTATCGCCGTCTGATGAGCGCCCGCTGATCGTGCGACGCTTGGGTGTGTACGGGTTACAATGGTCGGGTCCGGGTGTGTGTCGTGTGGCATGCGACGCCCCGGTGTGTGGGCCGCCGAATCGCAAGCGGTGAATCGCGCGACTCGTCGGCCGAAGTGACGCTGTGCGTACATCAAGCAGGAGGCTTTGTGCTCAAGCAGCGACATCAGTTCTTCGTCCTCTTGCTCGGTATCGCCGACGCGATCGTCGTCGCTGGGGCGTGCGTGCTGGCATGGGCGGTCCGCCGCGACGCCATCGAAGGCGCGTGGCCGGCTGCCGCGGGCCTGCAATCGCTCCGAACGCTGCTGCTCGAGACGCTGATCATCTTCGCTGTCCCCGTCGCCGTCACGTCGCTGCGAATTTTTGGGCTGTACATGCCTTTCCGTGATCGGCGTCTGCTGGCGGAAAGCCGCCAGGTGCTGAAGGCCACCCTCGCGACGCTGGTCTCCCTCATCGTGCTCATGTGGGCGCTGGGTCCGTCCATCGTCGGCGGGTTTGATGCCTCCCGCGCCGCCACATGGGGCGGCCTCGCCTTGGACGCGGGACGCGTCCAACTGCTCGCGCTTGCTGTCATCATGCCGCTCGCGCTGGTTGTCTCTCGCATGATGTTCCGCGTCGCGTTGCGGGCCGCTCGTAAACGCGGTCGCAACCTCCGCCACGTTGCGGTCATCGGTACCGGCCGGCTGGGTCGCATCGCCTGCCGCACGCTGGACCGCAACAGTTGGACCGGCATCAACGTCGCGTACTTCATTCATCATCATGACCACCTGACTCCCACTGACACTCTCGTGGGGCGTCCGGTGCTGGGCGGCATCTCGCAACTCGAGCAGATCCTGCAACTTCGTCCGCCCGACGCGATTTATCTCGCGCTGCCCAACACCCGGGCCAGCATGATGCCTGACCTGCTGCGTCGGCTGGAGCGGTATCCCATCGACGTGCGGATCATTCCTGATGTCAGCCCGAAGTACACGCCCATGGCGATGACCGTGAGCGAACTGGAAGGCATGCCCATCCTCAGCGTGCGTGAGAGCCCGATGAACGGCATGGCGGGCGTGACCAAGCGCGGGCTGGACGTGGCGGGCGCTCTGCTGGGCATCCTTGTCTTCGGTCTGCCCATGATCGGCATCGCTCTGGCTATCCGGTTCACCAGCCCCGGGCCGGTGGTTTTCCGTCAGCGGCGTGTTTCGGTCGGCGGTGAGGAATTCGAGATTCTCAAATTCCGCACCATGGCTCATGCGCAGGATGAGAATTCACCGGCGACATGGACATCGCGCGGGGATGCGCGGGTCACGAAGATCGGGTCGTTCCTCCGCCGGACGAGTCTGGATGAGTTGCCGCAACTCTTCAATGTGCTGCTTGGCCAGATGAGTCTTGTGGGTCCGCGGCCGGAGCGGCCGGAACTGATCGCCCGCTTCAAGGACGACTGGCGCGGCTATGTGCTGCGTCAACATGTCAAGGCGGGCATGACCGGCTGGGCCCAGGTGAACGGCTTGCGGGGTGACACCAGTCTGCGCAAGCGCCTGCAGTTGGACCTGTTCTACATCCGCAACTGGAGCCTTGGGTTTGATATCAAGATTCTGTGGCTGACCCTGTTTCGCGGATTTGCGCATCCGAATGCGCATTGACGGGAGCGCGGGGAGTGGCCTAGACTCCTCTCCACGGTGGTGAAAACCACGTGACTGGTTTGCGGCTGGATAGCTCAGTTGGTAGAGCACCGCATTGAAAATGCGGGTGTCGCCGGTTCAAGTCCGGCTCCAGCCATTCGAGGAAGCACGCGAGTTTTCGGACTCGCGTGTTTTGTTTTTGCGAGTGGCGTCCTTCGCCGCGGTTGCGGCTTGTCTTCCGGCATGGTCTGGACCGGCTTTGGATTTCCGCGTGCGTGGGATGATCGCCACGCTTTGCTTTCACAAAGCGTGCAAGTGACTGGCGCACCGGATTCGACGGGCTTGGACCTCATCCGCTTTCGCGGATGCCGCGGCGTGTTCCGCGGCGATCTGGGTTTCCCCTGATGTGCCCAAGACCGCTGGTGGATGGTTCGGTTTGTTCCCGCGTCTGTGCTTGCCGGATCATCGGGCGCGCCACGCGCGTTGTCGCCTTCGACGTCGCGCGTGACTGCCGCCACTTGGGCGAGCAGGGAGACTCGGGGACCTCGTGACGGGCCACCGGTGCGCATTTTCGCAGATTGTCATTTGCGATGCAAGCGCGAAGTGGGCTATGTACATGAAATGGGCGCACAAACGCGGTGATAGGTGCAGATTTTTGCGAGCAGGCGAGCCGGTGCAAGACGGGGCGACGGTGGTACTTGGGATTCGGCAGTTGCGGATAGGCCCACATGCCACACCATCTTGGCTAGAGAATCTGTTCGCGGGTGTTGTGAAGAGTGAGGAGAATGACGTACACCAAGACGCACGGGCATCCGCAAAGCCGGAAGCCCGTGGCACGGATGTGAGGTCGGTCCGTTGACAAAGTCGTGCCACCTGCCTGCCTGCTGACAAGCACGAGGGGCGTCATAGAAATGCGTATCATGATCGAGTGTTCGATTTTCTAGACTTGCGCATGTCAGCCCACCGAGAACATGGCGAGACAAATGATCAGGTATTCAGGCAAGCGATGCAAGATCTTCGGAGACAGATCACCGCTGACCATGATAGGTGGTTTGGACCTGAGCCATGAGTGAATCCAAATACTACGTCGTCAGCAACATGGGAGGTACCCTCGGACGTAACGGTGTCAAGGGTCGTTGGGAACTCACAACGGAACGTATCGACGAGCGGTCTGTGTGGCGTTCGTCCGAGTTTTTGAGGGCTGATCACGAGATCCCTGTTGCAGACGTACCGACATTTGAGTTCAACGCCGAGAAAGACGGGCCCTACGACGATTGGCCGTTTGTGACGTTCGCGTTTCCCTTTGTTGTATCGGATCGTGTCAGACAAGTCTTGCAGCCGCATTGCCGACCCGAGTTTCAATGGTTCCCTGCATCAATCTTTCACCGGGGTAGGAAACTCGACGTGCAGTACTGGGTGATACATCCAGGACCGTCTATTGCATGCGGTGATGAATCTACCGCCTACCGATACACTGGCACAGATTGGATGATGTCGTGCAAGGTCGATCCAGCGCTCGTCCCCGAAGGTTGCAAGGTGTTTGCCATGAAGAACTGCTCGCATCGCCTCGTCGTTCATGCCGATGTGCAGCAAGAAATGAAGCGTGCTCGGCTGACAGGTTGTACCTACAACCCCATCTAGAAGTGTTACTGCGGCGTCGATGAAATCATCGCCTTCTACGACGGCGTGAACCGCGCTGAGCCGTACTTTGTGCTGCAGGACAGCAGCGGCGATGTGGTCGCGCTCGTGGATGACAACGGGCCGACGCGCAGCATTCAAGGGCCGGCGGGCACTGCGGTTGTTCCCACGCCGCGCGTCGTCGCCCAGTGGACCTACGACGCCTATGGCCAAGTCCTCTGTGCCGACTATCTGCGGCCGCACCCGCCTTGAGCACGTGAAGATGTAGGGTATCAACACCGAAGGCATCAAGGCGTGCGGCATCGTGGCAAAGGGCGGGGGTGGGAGGCAGATGGGTTGGCGAGGGGCGTGGTTATTGCTCTTGGCAAGCGCTGTATCCTTTGGACGCGTGTCGGAGGACTCTTCCAATCTTGATGCGTTGCTCGCAGCGGCAGCGGCGGGCGATCCGACGGTGGCGGCTCAATTGCTGCCGCTGGTCTATGACCATTTGCGGGAGTTGGCGCGGCGGAAGTTGGCCAGTGAGAATCCCGGTCAGACGTTGCAGCCGACGGCGCTGGTGCATGAGGCGTATGTGCGTCTGGTGACCAGTCCCCAAACCAGTTGGAACGGGCGAAAGCACTTCTTCGCGGCGGCGGCGTTGGCGATGCGGCGGATTCTGGTGGAGCGGGCGCGGGCGAAACGGGGTCCGAAACGTGGCGGGGATCGCAAGCGATTCTCGCTTGAGATGGTGGAGCCCGCCGGCGAGGTGGCGGTGGATGAACTGGACTGGCTTGCGCTCGATGGGGCCTTGGATGCACTCCAGGCGCACGACGCGGACCTTGCCGACGTGGTTCATCTGCGGTATTTCGCCGGGCTGGGCGTAGAGGAGATCGCACAAGCGCTGGGTCGGAGCGAACGGAGCATCAATCGAGACTGGAACATCGCGCGGGCATGGCTGCTGCGACGCATGGAAGAGTTAGAAACGGCATAAGCGGTGATACGAGGGAGGATTGCGGTTGTGGACGCTGGCAAGTGGTCCAAGGTGAAGGATGTCATGGCCGACGCCATGGAGCTGCCTGCACAGGAGCAGGAGGCTTTCGTCACTCGCGCGTCGGGAGGAGACGCTGAGATTGAACGCGAGGTGCGGAGTCTCATGAACATGCACTCGCGTGCGCCCGAGGGCGTGCTGGCAGCGAGCGGCCCCAGCGGGGGCACGCTGGTGGATGCGATCGTGGGGGCGAGCGCTGATGCGGGCGAAGGTGGGAGCATCGGGCGCTACCAGGTGGTGCGGCGACTGGGTACAGGCGGTATGGGCAGCGTCTTTGAGGCGATCGACCCGGCGCTTGCGCGATCGGTGGCGATCAAGGTGCTGCATGCCGGGCTGGCCAGCGGCGCGGGGATCAAGAAGCGATTCGATGCTGAAGCGCAGGTGCTGGCGCGGCTGCAGCATCCGGTGATTGCGCAGGTGTACGAGACAGGTGTGGCGCGCGGACCCGGCGGGATTGATCTGCCGTTCATCGCGATGGAACTGGTGCGCGGCGGCGTGACGATTGATCGGCACGTTGCGGAGAAGTCGCTGCATCTGCGGGCGACGCTGGAGCTTTTCGCACACGTGTGTGACGCGGTCCACCATGGGCACGTGAAGGGCGTGATTCACCGCGACCTCAAGCCAGCCAATGTGCTGATTGATGAGGAAGGCAAGCCGAAGGTCATTGACTTTGGTGTGGCGCGCATCATTGAGAGTGCGGAGGCTGCGCAGCGGACGCGGGGAACTCGCACGTTTGACATGGTCGGGACGCCAAACTACATGGCTCCCGAAGCGCTGGAACGCGGCACGGCGACGGTGGATGTTCGGGGCGACGTGTATGCGCTGGGCGTGATGCTGTATGAACTGCTTGCGGGAGAAGCGCCGTACCGGCTGCATGACGTGACGCCCGCGAAGGTTGTCACAACGCTGCGCGAAACGGCGATGCCCAAACTGGGCAAGCGATCAAGCGAGTGCGCGGGGGACATTGAGACGATCGTCGAGAAGGCGATGGCGCGGAACGCGGAAGATCGGTATCAGTCCGTGAGCGAACTGGCGGCGGATCTGCGCCGGTTTCTGCGGAGCGAGCCGATCGTGGCGCGTCCGCCGACGGCCTGGCGGCAGGTGCGGCTGTTCGCCAAACGTCGGCGTGACGTGGTGGCGGGGCTGGCGGTCGTGTGCGCGGCGGTGGTTGTCGCCATCGCGGGGCTGAGCGCGGGGATCGCGCGGGCGCGAGAGGGCGAGCGTGCGGCCCGCGAACAGGCTGCAAGAGCGCAGCGAACAAGTGAGTTCTTGCAGGCGCTGATCGGCTCGACGGTTCCTGATACGTCGGTGCTCAAGATGCCGGAGCCTGAGACGGGGCCGCGATGGCGGACGGTGCCGCGTGAGGGGACGGTGGCGCTGAGCGATCTGCTGAGCGGGGCGAGTGCGCAGGTGCCGGTGTGGTTTGCGGAGGACAAGGAGCTCGGCGCGGAGATGGCGATGCTGCTGGCGCGGAGCGCGATGACGAACGAAACGACGCCGCGGTGGCGCGAGCTGTATGAGCGTGGGATGCGCATGGCACGCGAAGCGTGGGGTGACAAGGATGAACGGACGCAGCGATTCGCGACGGAGTATCACGCGTACCTGATCATGAACCATGGGCCGGCGCCTGAGGCGAAGGAGATGGGGAGGCGGTTGTTTGAGAACGCGCGGGATACGTGGGGCGTTGATGCTCAGTTGACGATGGATGCGCTGGGGACGTACGCGATGACGCTGAACAAGAAGGAGATTGATGAACTGACGGCAACCGTCGAGAAGCAGTTGCGTCCAGACAATGAGCTGGGGCGGCTGCGCGCGTCGATTGTTCGCGATGTGCAGATCGGGCCGCTGCTTGAGTCGCAGGATCGGGACCCTGCGGTCATGGAAGCACGTCTGCGTGATATTGTGCGAATCGCGGGGAAGGACTCGTCTCTGTATCAGGGAGCGATGCTGGAACTGGCGCAGGTGTACAACCTCAAGGAAGATCACGACAATGCGGCGCGCGTGGCAGGCGAAGTGCTGGAGATTCTGGGGGAGCCGACGGATTCGGGCTCGTTCTCACTGGCGTATGAGATGCTGTCGACGAAGTATCTGGCGGAGAACATGCGCGGTGACACTGTGAAGGCGGCGGCAGTTGCGGTGCGACAGGCTGAACTGGCGGATCGATTTCTGCCACCTGCGAACCTGAACAACGCGCGGGCGCATGGGCGAGCGGCACGCATGATGCTGGAGAGCGGCATGGATGCGAAGGTTGCGCTGACGCATGCAACCAAGGCCGCGACGGCGACGCCCACATTGCTGGCGCAGAACGACGGCTGGGCGACTTTCCACGAGGCGGTCTATGGGTGGGCACTGCTAGCCAACGGGCAGCCGCGCGTGGCGTATGAACTGCTGGAGGCACGTCAGCGCAGTGAAGCGGCGATGCAATCCGTCGTGATGCCTTGGGTGATCATGCAGCGCAATGTGGTGATGGCCGATGCAAAGATGGACCTGGGCGAGACGGACGGTGTCGATGAGCTTCTGGCGGAAGCTTGGAAGGCCTATGAGGATTGGAAGCAACCCAACTGGGCCACCGTGCGCGTGATTCGCAAAGCCCAGCAACGATGGGACGCGATGCGAAGCGCGGCGAGCGCGTCGTGATGCACTCGTTGTGAGGTTCAGGTCTTGAGAATGCTGAGGGGCTTGAACTTGCCGTCCAGCACTTTGGCTGCGTCGGCCTTGAGCCAGTCGTTCAAGATACCTGCGTAGACGCTGCGGAAATCGGTGGTGAACTTGAGGTCGCCATCGTCGAGATCGCGCATGCTGGGGTGCTGGTTGAGGATGCCCGCGCGGGTCATGGGGCCAAAGAGCATCATGGGAGCGGCGGTGCCGTGGTCGGTGCCTTGGCTGGCGTTCTGGCCGACGCGGCGGCCAAACTCGCTGAAACTCATGGTGAGGACGCGCTGGTCGTTGCCTTGGGCCTTGAGTTCGGTGTAGAAGGCCTTGATGGCATCGCCGAATTGCCGGAGGAGTTGCGCGTGGCGGCCGTTTGCGCCACCTTGGCCGGCGTGGGTGTCAAAGGAGCCGAAGCTTGTGTAGTAGACGCGCGTCTTGAGTCCGGCCTTGACCATGCTGGCCACCATGCTGAGCTGGCGGCCAAGATCGGTGCCGGGGAACGTGGTCGCGGGCTTGGTGGCGACGGCCTTGCGGATGAGATCGCTGCTGACTTGCGCATCGAGAGAAGTGCGCACGAGGAAGTCGGCGTTGGTCTGCTTCTTCGGCGCGCTCAGGTCGGCGCCGGCGATCAACTCTTCGCGGCGATTCAGGCGGTCATACGCAGCGGCGAGACCTTTGTCGATGTCGCCCGCACTCCACTTGAAGAGCGAGGGATCTTCGAAGGCGACGGGCTTGATGAGGCCGCCTTCCATCGCGAGAGGCGCGGTGCGGCCGATGGCGATGCCCGGGGGGCCGGCTTTGGTGTCGGGTGTGGTGCTTGCTTCGGGCGTGCCGCTTTCGCCTTTGCCTTCGCCGCAGCATTCAGCATCGAAATAGCGACCGAGCCAGCCGTTGCCGGTGGCTGTGGTGTCGGCGGTATGCCAGATGTCCATGCTCTTGAAGTGGGAGCGGTTGGGGTTGGGGTAGCCGACGCCCTGAATCAGCGACATGAGGCCGTTGTCGTAGAGGTCCTTCACGCCTGCGAGGGCGGGGTGCAGGGCGATGCCTTGCTTCTTGTCGAGCGTGAGGGCGTCCTTCTCGGCGATGGCGATGCCCTGGCGGAAGCGGTAGTACTCGGGGCTGAAGAAGGGCACAACGGTGTTGAGGCCGTCGTTGCCGCCTGAGAGCTGGATGACGACGAGGATGCGCTCGTCGGGCACGCCGGGCAAGCTGGAGAGATCACCCAGCATGGCACCCATGGCAAGGGCGGAGCGATCGAGGAACGCTGGGATCGCGAGGCTGGCGGAGGCCATGAGCAGGCCGTGCTTGATGAGCGAGCGACGCGTGAAGGCGGGGCGGTTGTCGTTCAGCACAGTTGATACTCCGGCATGGCGGTGATGAGCAGGAGGCAGCCGAGGATGGTCTCTTGATTGACTTCGTTCTTGCGGGACTTCATGAACTCGCTCAGGGCGAGAACGGCGTGATCCGGCGCGGTGCCGAGCGTGAGTTTGAGCAGGTGCATCGCGACGGCGGCGGGCTCGCGCTGAGCAACGAGGCTGTCGTCGGCGACGCCTGCAAAGAGCGCGTCGGTGTTGAAGCGGTCGGTGTTGGCGCTAGGGTCGAAGCCTTGGGGCTTCTTGCCGGCGATGAGGAAGGCGAGGATGTTCTGGCGGACGAAGAGCGTGCTGGTGTTGATCCACGTGCGGCCGCCGTCCCAGCCTTTGACGCTGGGCGGGAAGAAGATGCGCTGGCCCATGAGGTCGAGGGCGTCATTCAGGATGCTCAGATCACGCACGGGTGTGTTGAGGCTTCGCACCGCGCCCACGACGAGTTGCACGGGGCTCTTGATTTGCTGGCCCATGATGGTGTCGTCGTAGAAGTGGTTGCTGAGCAGCAGGCGGCGGAGGACCGGGCGCAGTTCGTACTTGCGGCTGTAGAGCATGTCTCCCAGTTCGCGGACGACCTTTTGCTGCGCGGGGTCGAGGTTCTTGTCGCCGCCGCGTTCGTCGGGGGGCAAGTCGGCGACGAGGAAGTGATACATGCGACGCATGACATAGCGTGCGCAGGCGCGTTTGCTGAGGATGATCTTGACGAAGTCGTCGCCGTCCCAGGTGCCGCGCTGGCCCAGAATCGCTTTCTCGCTGTTGTCGTGGTTGGTGCGTTGGAAGACGAAGGTGTCGTCTTCGAACGTGTAACCGGTGAGGGCTTTGGCGCCTTCCTTGATGTCTTCTTCGGAGTAGTTGCCGATGCCGAGGGCGAAGAGCTCCATGATCTCGCGTGCGAGGTTTTCGTTGGCGCGGCCCTTGCGGCTGTCGTTGTTGTCGAGATAGGCGATCATCGCGGGGTCGCGGATAATGCCGGCGAGCAGTTCACCGAAGTTGCCCGCGGCGTGGCGGCGGAGCAACTGGTTCTGCATGAACATGTGGTAGCTGTTTTCGATGACGCGGTAGTTGGTGGCGAAGTGGCCATGCCAGAAGAGCGTGAGTTTCTCTTCCATCGGGTGGCGCGTTTCGATCATGCGCGTGAGCCACCACTTCTGGATCTCGGCGATCTGGCCGCGGTCCATGCGTTCGCGCTCTTGGCGTGCTTCGCGGAATTTGGCGAGTGTGTCCTCGTCCTGGGCCTGCTGGGCGCGGCGCTGTTCGCGGCGCTCGTCTTCGGTCAGCGGGCGCATGATGTCTTTGTCGAATTGATCGGGCGCGATGGGGTTGAAGGCGCCCGGGCCGCCGGGCTTTTCGGCATCCATGAAGCCCAGCAGGGTGTCGACGGACTTTTCGGGGCCCCAACTGACGAGGCGGTTGATTTGCGAGTCGGTGCCGCCGAAGCCGGCGCGCCAGAGCAGATGGCGAGCCTGGGCGTAGCCGAACTTATCGCGACGGATGGGCAGCAATGACGGGGTGATGGCGTCGTCGCTGAGGGCAGTCGTGGCGGGAGCGTCTTGCATGCGGACTCCGACGGTGTGGGTCGAGAGAGTTGAATCGCGCGGACGAAGTGGTGCGATGTATGCGAGACTAACGCGGGCGAGCGAGAGTTGTTGCAGCGTGCGAAGGTGATCCGCGCACACAGCGAGGGTCTATCGGCACTTGTACTCGGTTTTGGGGCGTTTGTCACGCGCTAATCGGCAGATTTTCGAAGTGTGAGGTCAGTTGCGGCCTGCCAGACGCGGGCGTCGCGTTCGGGGTCGCCGTCGCGCCCGCATTCGGGGCAGCGTGGGGTGGCGCACGCCTGGACGTTGTAGCCGCAATGGGGGCAGAGGTGCCAGTTGGCGGAGCGAGCGCGCGAGCGCAGGTGAGCGAGTGAGCGGACTTGGATGATCGGCGAGGCGAAGCTGACGAGGGCGAAGACCACGCCCAGGACAAACCAGAGGGTGGGGTATGGAATGACGCGCAGGGTCGAGAGCGCGAAGAGAGAGAAGCAGAGCGTTGCGAGAAGGATGGCGGCGACGCTCAGACGGGCGAAGCGAGTGTGGAGGCGCCGCACCAGAGGCGGCATGGTGGCCTCGGGCTGCGTCAGTGCAGAGGTCTCGTCAGGCGCGGGTGATGCGGCCGATGATTGCGGGGGAATGGACACTGCAAAGAGTGTACGGGGTGGTCACGCGGCTGCCGGAACGGGCGAGTTGGTGGGGGCGGCGTGGAGCTTCTTGCTGTGCAGGCGAAGGCAGATGACGTAGACGACGGTCACGAGGCCCAGCATCGCGGCGCCGTTGGCCTGGTGAGCGGTCCGGCTGAGGGCTTGTGTCAGCGTGACAGCTTCGGCTCCGCCGCCCGCAAGGAAGGCAACCCAGCCCAGAACGAACTGCAGCGCGACGACGAGGCTGAGTGCCCATCCCAACGGGTGCAGCAAGGATGTAAGCGATCCCGTCGTTTCGCCATGCTTTCGGCCGAACGCCATGGCCTTGAAGCCCACGAAGGCGACGATGAGCGCGACGATGAAGGCGAACGCAATGTGCGTCATGAGGGCGTGCGTGCTGCGTGTGTGGCGGTAGAGGGCGCCGAGGATGAGTTGCAGCAGCGTCGTATGCAGAGCGGCGGTCGCGAGGGCCCGCATGACGCGGGAGCCATCCAGGCGAGTGAGGGGATTCCAGAAGCGGAACCGCGGGGAGAGGTACATGGCGCAAGCGCAGATCGTGGCGAAGGTGGCTTGGCCCAGGATGCCGTGGAGCATGCTGTACCAGCGATTGTCGGCTTCGACTTCGACGGAGCCTTGCAGCACGCGGACGCCGCCCAGGATGCCCTGCGCGAGGACTGTGGCGAAGACGACAGTCGTGAAGACTCGCACGCCACGCGTGGTGGGGGTGAGAAGTGACCAGATCCAGAGGATGAGTGTGACCAGGCCGACGAGCGTGCCGAAGAGGCGATGGGTGTGCTCGTAGTAGATCTTTGTCTGAGCGGTCTTGGCGATGAACTTGGCCTTGGCTTCGCCACTGAGTTGCTCGGCCTCGGCGATTTGGGACTTGCTGAGGAGCTTCTTCCATTCGTCGGGCTGCGAGGTGACGGTCTGGTCCAGGGCCATGCGATTACCCAGCGGATAGAAGAACATGTTGGTGCCGTAGCTGTTGGGCCAGTCGGGCACGGCCATGCCCGATTGGGTGCTGGTGACCAGGCCGCCAATGAAGAGGAGCGGGGAGGTTGAGAGAACGGCGACAAGGGCGAAGCGCTGGAGCCACGGCGTGCGCGAGGCATCATGGTGGCCGCGAAGTGCGCCAGCAATGCCGCCGGCGAGTGCCCCCAGTGCTGCACCAAGTGCGACGAAACCGAGCATGATGAGGCCCGCGTTGGGCTTGAGGGTGGCTGCCTGCATGGCGTCGTGGGCGGCAACGGACTTTTCCGTGAGTTTGCTTCCCAGGAAGAGCAGGCCAGCGAGAGCGGAAACGACGCCGCTGCCAAGGCCGACCTTCCAGCCATCGCGCCGACCGACCCAGAACCCCGCGAAAGCCAGGGCTCCAGCCCAGACACTGAGAAGGATGGGAAGGGCGATCTGCTGGTCGAGAGTGAGGAGTGGGAGATGCGTAATGAACCAGGTGGTCCAGAGGCAGAAGGCAGCAAAGAAGCCGCCGACCACGGTGGGTCCGAAAAGTCTGCGCTGCGAGGCGGGATCAAGGACGGCAGAGGAGTGGACGGACATGGTGAACCTCGAGAGGACGAGCGGAAGCGTTCTTGCGAATGAGTCTCAATTACGGTCTGACAGAAATTCTTGTCAACATGCTAGGGTGGATGCCACAATTTTGCTGTCAGACAGCAAACCTTCCAGTTTTGTGCTATGCTAACGGCTCCCGTCAGTGCGATTACCGACATGGCGGGTATGTTGTTGCAAAAGTCGTCAAGAGGTCTTTGGGCGCGTGGATGTGGCCACATTCACGCGACTCATCAGTGATAGGACCAGAGGAGCCGACACGTGTCCGTTCTTTTTCCGAAGTGGTCCAATGCGTTTCCGACTGTTTTCGCCATCGCCGCACTCGGCGGGGCGACTGCTGCGGTGGGTGGGTTCTGGTACTACGCGACGCCGAAGTTCTGGCGCGTGGGGTATATGCCCAGCCAGCCTGGCGGCGGGTTCAACCACCAGATTCATGCGGGCAAACTCGGCATGGATTGCCGGTATTGCCACACGAAGGTGGAGAAAAGTTACGAAGCGAACATCCCGAATGTCGCAACGTGCTTTGGCTGCCACGCTGATGGCAAGTTGAACAAACTCGCGGAAGGCACCGAGACGTTCAGCCCGACGCACAGGGCGAAGACGCAGTTTGTTCGCGATGCGTATGCGCAGGACGCGAGCATTCCGTGGCGGCGCGTGCACAAGGTGCCGGATTACGTGCACAACTTCCCGCACCACGTTCACGTGGCTGCTGGTGTGTCGTGCTATTCGTGCCACGGTCGCATCGACACGATGCCTGTGGTACACCACGCTGAACCCATGAGCATGGGCTGGTGCCTTGAGTGCCACCGTGCGCCCGAGAAGGTTGTGGTGCCGGTTGACAAGGTGACGGACCTGCGCTGGGTGCAGGACGACCTGACGAAGCGCGAGAATGCCGGCGTGATGACGCCCGCGGCACAGAAGGTTCTGGACGCGATTCAGAAGGCGCCGCCGGAAAACTGCGGAGCGTGTCACTACTGAGTTAGGGATTGGGCATTGGGGATTGGGCATTAGGCCCCCGATGCCGAGAGGTTTCCTGTCTGTCGCCTAATGCCCAATGCCTACTTCCCAATCCCTTCGAGTATTTCCCCATGTCCCACGATCAATGCCCCAGCACGGTTAAAGGTGAAAAGGCCAAGCCTTCCGCCGCACAACTCGCCGCAACGCCTCGCGCGCTGCAGCGCATCAACGGGAAAGCCGCGTGGCGCAGCTTTGAAGAAGTTGTGGACTCCGCTGAGTTTCGCGAGAACCTTGAGCGCGAGTTTCCGCGCGGCATGGCCGAACTTGTGACGCGCGAGCGGATGGACCTTGGTGATCCGACCGTCGCGACGGGCAAGAGCGGCGAGAGCCGTCGTGAGTTCATGAAACTCATGGGCGCGAGCATGGCGCTGGCGGGCGTCGCAGCGACGATTCCCGGCTGCCGTCGCCCGGACCACAAGATCTACACGTACAGCCAGAAGGTGCCGGAGGACATCGTTCCGGGCAAGCCGCTGTACTACGTGACGAGCATGCCGCGGTTTGACGGCGGCGCGGAAGGCCTGATGGTGGAATGCCACGAAGGGCGGCCCACCAAGATCGAGGGCAACCCGCTGCACCCGTACAACCAGGGCAAGGTGAGCAGTTGGGCGCAGAGCAGCATCATGGCGCTCTATGACCCGGACCGCCTCTGGAATCCGTCGCTGCTGCAGGGCGATGCTCGCGCGGACCGCACGTGGGATGACTTCCGTCTGTGGGCGAGCACGCACTTCGCGGCGTATGACGCAAAGCAGGGCGAAGGTCTTGCGTTCATCGTTGAGAAGAACAGCAGCCCTTCACGAGCGCTTGTGCGTGACCGCCTGATGAAGAAGTGGCCCAAGGCCACGTGGGTGGCTTACACGGCGGGTGACACGGCACAGAATGAGCTGCTCGGCACTGCCATCGCGTTTGGCAGCCCGCAGCGCGCGATGCTGAACATCACCAAGGCGACGCGTATTGTCGTGTCGCTGGATCGCGACTTCCTCTCGCACGAAGCCGGTGAGTTGGCGCATGCCCGTCAGTTCGCGGCGGCGCGTCTGCTCACGACGGTTGACGATGAGATGACTCGCCTGTATGCGGTGGAGAGCAATCTCACGGCGACGGGCGGCCAGGCTGATCACCGGCTGCCGCTCAGTGCGGGTCGCGTGGGCGCGTTTGCAGTCGCGCTGGCGAGGGCTGTGCTGCCCAAGTTGGCGGAGCCGGATGCGAAGGTTCTGGAAAACGCGTTGAGCAGCATGAACGTCAGCGGCGAAGACATGGCCGCGAACCATGGCGAGGCGTTCCTTGAGGAACTGGCGAAGGATCTGCTGGACAGCGCGAATCGCGACAAGTCGCTGATCGTCGCGGGCCACACGCAGGCTCCGGCAGTCCATGCGATCGTCGCCGCGCTGAACCAGGCGCTGGGCAACGTGGGCAAGGCTGTTTCGTATTTGCCGGTTGACGCGGAGACGGCCAGCGACAGCCTTGGCAACCTGGCGAAACTGGCGAAGTCAATGAACGACGGCGCGATCACGACGCTGGTGTGCATCAACACGAATCCGGCGTTCGACGCACCGGGCGATGTGAACTTTGTCGAAGGCTGGAAGAAGGTTCCGGCGACAATCACCCTGACGGTGGGCAAGAGCGAGACTGCGGCGGCGAGCACGTGGGCGATGAATGCGTCTCACTATCTCGAGTCGTGGGGTGACACGCGTGCTCTGGACGGGACGGTGGCTCCAATTCAGCCGATGATCGCTCCGCTGTACGAACCTTCGATGAGCGAGATTGAGTTCCTGGCTTTGCTTGGTGGCAAGGACATGAACGCGAAGGTCGACGGGTACGAGATCGTTCGTGAGGCGTGGCGCGGCAGCGCGGCGACGCTTTTTGGCGAGGCGACGGACTTTGAGACCAACTGGCGTCGCAGCCTGCATGACGGTGTTGTGAAGAACAGCGCAAGCAAGAGCACGACGCCGAAGGTGAAGTTTGACGCGATCGCAACGGCACTGGGCGCGATGAAGATCCCGGCGGCGCCGACGAAGGATTCGCTGGAAGTGGCCTTCACGCTGGGCACCATTGCAGACGGCCGACTGGCCAACGTTGGCTGGCTGCAGGAACTGCCTCAGTACGGCACGCGCGTGGTGTGGGACAACCCGCTGATCATGAGCCCCAAGACGGCGGCGGCACTCGATGTGCTGCCCGACGGCTGGACGGATCGCGACCCCAACACGATCTATACGAAGAACAAGTACCCGCACGGGCGCATGGTCGAGATCGCGCTGAACGGGAAGACCCTGAAGGCCGTGGTGTGGATCTGCCCGGGCGTGGCAGACAACACAGTCATCGCGACGGTGGGCTACGGACGCACCAATGTGGGCCTGGTTGGTGATGGCGTGGGCTTCAATGTGTATCCGCTTCGCAGCAGCGGCGGCAACGCCTTTGCGGGCAGCGGCGCGAAGATCACGAAGACGGGCGACGACCACATGGTCGTGAGCACGCAGATTCACTGGAGCATGGAAGGGCGCACGGGCATCGTGCGTGCGGTTGATCTGCCGGCGTGGAAGAAGCATGGCAAAGACACGCAGAAGATGATCGACGACTTCTACGGCACGCAGTGGGAGCTGAACTTCGCTGAGCGTCTGGGCGAACTGGATCACACGCCGCCGAACATCAGTTCGTACGAGCACCCGTATAACCGCAGCAAGGCGGACCCTGACCCGAACAACAAGAAGCCCGGTGATCCGAACAAGGGCAAGTATCAGCAGAACCAGCCTCCGGCGTTCTCTGAACGTCCGCAGTGGGGCATGACGATTGACCAGACCACGTGCACGGGCTGCGGCGCGTGCACCATCGCCTGCCAGGCGGAGAACAACATTCCGGTGGTGGGCAAGAAGGAAACGGCCAAGGGCCGCGAGATGCAGTGGATCCGCGTGGACCGCTACTTCACAGGTGATGACTTCAACAACCCTTCTGCGATTCACCATCAGCCGGTTGCATGCGTGCACTGCGAAAACGCGCCGTGCGAAGTCGTGTGCCCGGTGAATGCGACGGTGCACGGTCCGGAAGGTCTCAACTACATGACGTACAACCGCTGCATCGGCACGCGGTACTGCGCCAACAACTGCCCGTACAAGGTTCGCCGGTACAACTGGTTTGATTACGGCGTCACGAAGTTCAACGGCAACTACTTCGGCAAGGAGATCGTCGAGCCCATCGGCGAGTTGGTTCCCGGCCAGAACGGCGTGAACGGTTCGACGGTGCACAACAGCATCAACCCGAACCTGATTCCGCCGCGTCTGCGTCAGAAGCTCGATGAAATCTCACGGATGCAGCAGAACCCGGATGTGACGGTTCGCAGCCGCGGCGTGATGGAGAAGTGCTCGTACTGCGTGCAGCGCATCAACGCTGCGAAGATTGACTGCAAACTGGCGGACATCCGCGACAAGGACGGCAACTACGTGGTGCCGGACGGGTTCTTCCAGGCGGCGTGCCAGCAGGCGTGCCCGAGCAACGCGATCATCTTCGGCGACATTCTGGACGCGACGAGCAAGGTGCACGCGAGCCGTGCGCACGCTCGCAGCTACGCACTGCTGGGCTATCTCAACACGCGTCCGCGCACGAGCCACATGGTTCGTGTGATGAACCCGAATGAAAAGCTCTTGGCTCGGATCGATCCGGAGCGTCTGAAGCACATAGCTTCGCCGTTCCACGGCGTGCCCGGTGCCCCGCACAGCGAAGGTGACGGGCATGGTCACGAGCACGGTGAAGACGGCAAGCATTCGTTCTTTGACAAGTCCAAGCGATATGAAGACTCCGGCTACGCGCTGAGCCTGCGCGTGCTTGGTGGAGGCAGGGCATGACATCGATTCACCCCGATCAAGCCACAGCGCAGCGTCTGGCGGGCCTGGCCCGTCCGGCGACGCCGCCGCCTGTGATGGACCCCAAGACCGGCGACGGCACCCTGATTGATGATCCGGGTGTGCGTCCGCCACTGGTGCTGAACAACCGCAGCTTCGGTGAGATCACCGACATCGTGTGCGGCTACGCCGAGAACAAGCCGCCTCGCTGGTGGCTGCCGGTGTTCCTGCACGCATTTGGCCTGGCACAGCTGGGCGGCCTGTTCATTCTGTATCTGGTCATCACGGGCATCGGCACGTGGGGTCTGAACAATCAGGTGGACTGGGCGTGGGACATCACCAACTTCGTGTTTTGGATCGGTATCGGCCACGCCGGCACGCTGATCAGCGCGATCTTGTGCCTGCTCAAGCAGAAGTGGCGCACGGCCGTGAACCGTGCTGCCGAAGCGATGACGATCTTCGCGGTTATCTGCGCGGCGACGTTCCCGGGCATTCACATCGGTCGCCAGTGGATGGCGTGGTTCCTGCCGCCCATTCCCAACGCGAACGCGATCTGGCCGAACTTCAAGAGCCCGCTGCTGTGGGACGTGTTCGCGGTGAGCACGTACGGCACGGTGTCGGCACTGTTCTGGTTCATGGGCATGATCCCCGACTTTGCGACGCTGCGTGACCGCGCGGACCGTCGCCTGCGGCTGAACCCCGAGGGGAGCCCGTTCATCCTGCCTTTCGTGAAGATTCGCGCTGACCAGGCGCGTGCGTACATCTACGGCACGCTTGCCATGGGCTGGCGCATGAGCAGCCGTCACTGGCACCGCTATGAGGCTGCGTATCTGATTCTGGCGGGCATTTCAACGCCTCTGGTGCTCAGCGTGCACAGCATCGTGTCGTTTGACTTTGCAACGTCGATTCTTCCCGGCTGGCACACGACGATCTTCCCGCCGTACTTCGTCGCGGGC